>MWSD01000048.1_pt1 | contig 23734 bp, 26 predicted proteins | sample 1021921 | NCBI WGS metagenome assembly MWSD01 (sample SAMN06338133, study PRJNA374545) | mollusc metagenome | biome: marine bay; material: sediment; isolation source: gill 40 cm from animal B | host: Kuphus polythalamius | place: Philippines: Mindanao | collected 2011-09-12 | reverse complement strand
CTGCCATCGCCACGTCAGATCGTCGACGACCAGGCGTAGCGCGCGACGGTCTGCGTCGAGACCGAACCGCTGCAGTCCATCGATCCAATGCTGCCAGTCGGCCAGCGCCTGCTGCTCCAGGAGCAGCGCTTCGCCACTCGGCAGCAAGGCGCGACTCGAACGACCGCACAGCGGACCACTTGGATGGATATCGCGAGCCGCTATCCGCTCCGCGATCGTTGCATCGTCGGGATCGTGCATGAACTGGCGCATCGCACCGGCCAACAGCAACACGTCGCCATCCATCGCTGCATCCCAAGTGCCGGCCGCAACACGCGCTGCAAGCACCTGGTTGAACAACTGCGAACGCGCCGCGGACAACAGCAGGCTGCGCTGTTCGCGCTTCGGTTTGCGCCCACGTCCGGCAAACAGCGCATCCGCGCGGGCCAGGTTCTGTCCTTCGCGGCCAAAGCGCTGCGAACCGAAGTAGTTCGGCACACCGCTCTCACCAATCTGCCGCAGACGTTGTTCCGCCAGGTCGCGATCCCCGCCAACCGAATGCACGGTGATCTCGAAACGGTTACCACGCAGCGAGCCGCGGCGGATCTTGCGATTGTGACGCTGCGCATCGAGGATCTGCAGCGAGTCATCCTCGATCGAACGCCAATCGGGCGCCTCGCGACCGGGGAGTTGCACGGTGAAGTGTTGTGTCGTCACCGCATTGCGATCTTTCAGACCGGCATAGCCCACGGCGACCTGACCGACACCGGCCAGCTTGGCCAATTCGCGCGCCACCTCGTGCGTGTTGCGTTCGCGTTTGCGTACGGTGAGAAACTCGTGCTCGCCGTCACCCGACGGACCATAGCCGAGCTCTTCGACAACAATGAAATCTTCGGGGGTTTGGCGTAGCACGCCGGTCAGTACCGGACCGCCCAAGGCGTACGGCAGATCGCGTGTCGGGTCAGCAGAGAAAACGGACTCGTCCATCAGATTTTGAGCAGCAGCACCACGGCGTGTGCGGCGATGCCCTCCTCACGCCCGGTAAACCCCATGCGTTCGGTGGTGGTCGCCTTGACGTTGACGGCATCGAGCGCAACGCCCATGTCTTGGGCCAGATGCTCGCGCATCGTGGCGATATGCGGTCCCATGCGTGGCGCCTGCGCAACGATCGTGCTGTCGAGGTTACCGACGCGCCAACCGCGCTCGGCCAAGGCATCGCGCACGCGGCGCAACAGCACGCGGCTGTCGATGCCACGATAGGCATCGTCACTGTCGGGGAAATGCTTGCCGATATCGCCCAGCGCCGCAGCACCCAACAACGCGTCGCATACGGCATGTATCAGCACATCGCCGTCCGAATGTGCCTCCAGCCCTTTGTCGTGATCGATTCTGACACCGCCGATCGTAACGAAGTCGCCCGCACCGAACCGATGAGCATCGTAACCGTGACCAACCCGCATTCTGTTCCCCTCATCAAACCGGGGCGATGATAGCACTCAGGGAGCGCTAAACTTACGAGATGCCGATCTTCGATACCCATTGCCATATCGATGTAGAAGACTTCGACGCCGATCGCACCGAGGTGTTGCGCGCGGCGCGCGCTGCGGGGGTGCAAGACATGCTGGTGCCCGGGGTGCAGCGTTCGACTTGGCCTTCGCTGATCGCTTTGTGCGAGGGTGATCCGCATCTCCACCTGGCGCTGGGCATGCACCCGGTTTACTTGCAACAGCATCAGGATGCGGACATCCCGGCACTGGTCGAGGCCGTGGAGCGGCATCAACCGATCGCCATTGGCGAGATCGGCCTTGACTGGTATGTCGACGGCCTTGATCGCAACAAACAGCAGGCACTGTTGGAGCGACAACTACAGGTTGCACAGGATGCCGGGCTGCCCGTGGTGCTGCATGTGCGCAAGGCGCACGATGCAATGCTGAACACGCTCAAGCGCTATCGTCTGACAGGCGGTTTCAGTCATGCCTTCAACGGCAGCCTCGAACAGGCACGGCGTTATCTGGACATGGGTTTTTGCCTGGGCTTTGGCGGCATGCTGACCTACGAACGTTCATCGCGCCTGCGCCGGCTCGCCACCGAGTTGCCACTCGAGGCCATCGTGCTCGAAACCGATGCCCCCGATATGGCGGTCGCGTCGCACCAGTACGAACGCAACAGCCCCGCTTATCTTCCCGATGTCTTGCGAACCTTGGCCGAGCTTAAGCAGATGAGCGAGGACGAGGTTGCCGCGCAGACGACAGCCAATGCCAAGCAAATACTGAGATTGATCTGAGCCGACCGCGAGCGGACGACTACGGTATCGACGAACCGCGACTACCAGGGTTTGCCGTCGCGTTGGCGCTCAAGATAATAAGCGGCCAACGGCAGATCTTCAGGACGCGTGATCTTGATGTTGTCGGCCGAGCACTCGACCATGATCGGTTGGTGACCGGCCCACTCGATGGCACTCGCCTCGTCAGTCACCAACACGCCGGCTTCGAGCGCGCCGCGCATCGCATCGAACAAGGTACCGAAGCGAAACATTTGCGGTGTGAAGGCATGCCACAGGTGGGTGCGTTCAACGGTGTTGAGAACGCGATCAGCCGAGTCGGTACGTTTCATCGTATCGCGCACCGGCATACCCAGCAGCCCGCCGATCTCCTGATCGCGCACCATGGAAACGAGATGATCGATGTCGTGTCGTCGAACGCAGGGCCGCGCCGCATCATGCACCAGCACCCAGTCGTCGGCCCTAGCACGCGGTTCGAGCGCCGCCAGCGCGTTCAATACGGAGAAACAACGCTCGGTACCGCCGGTAACCCGCACCAGGTCCGGATGGCCGGCAAACTCGCTGTCGTCCCACCAGCCGTCTTCTTCGCTGAGCGCCACATACAGGCCATCGACCATGGGATGCAGCAACAGGCGTTCGATGGTGTGATCGATCACGCTGCGACCGTTGAGGTCGAGATACTGCTTGGGGACCTTGCTGCCCATGCGACGACCGACGCCGGCCGCCGGCACGATGCACCAGAACGACGGTGCGCTCACGGCTTGCGGCTCTCGGGCGGGACCAACTGAAAGTAGGTCTCGTCTTTGCGGATCAAGCCGAGTTCGCTGCGCGCTCGCGCCTCGATCGCTGCCAGGCCTTCTTTGAGGTCATCGACCTCGGCCTGGAGCGTCGCGTTACGTTCTTGAAGATCTTCGAGTTCCGCGCGCTGGTCGGCGATCTGGCGCTTCAGCATCGCAACCTCGGCGAGGCTACCCTCACCGACCCACAGCCGGTACTGCAATCCCAGCAGCACCAGCAGCAGAACGCCAACCGCTACCTGAAGCTTCCAGCTCACAGCGCGCGGATCAAGAGTCAGAAGCAGGGAAACGCACTCTTACCGGCGTACTCTGCTTCATCACCGAGCTGATCCTCGATGCGCATCAACTGGTTGTATTTGGCCACGCGGTCGGAGCGCGAAAGAGAACCGGTCTTGATCTGACCGGTCGCGGTGGCGACCGCGAGATCGGCGATCGTCGTGTCCTCGGTCTCGCCCGAGCGGTGCGAGATCACCGCGCTGTAACCGGCATCGTGTGCCATGCCGATGGCTTCGAGTGTCTCGGTCAGGGTGCCGATCTGGTTGAACTTGATCAGGATCGAGTTGGCGATGCCCTTGTCGATGCCTTCCTTGAGGATCTTGGTGTTGGTCACGAACAGATCGTCGCCGACCAGTTGTACGCGCTTGCCGAGTTTGTCGGTCAGCAGCTTCCAGCCGTCCCAATCGCCTTCGTCCATACCGTCTTCGATCGAGATGATCGGGTACTGGTCGACCCAGCCGGTCAGGAAGTCGGCAAAACCGGCAGAGTCGAACGACTTGCCTTCCGAGGCCAGCACGTACTTGCCGTCTTTGTAGAATTCCGAGCTGGCGGCATCCAGGCCGAGGTAGATGTCGTCGCCGGGTTTGAAGCCGGCCTTGGTGATCGCTTCGAGGATGACCTCGATCGCCTCTTCGTTGGAGCGCAGGTCGGGGGCGAAACCGCCCTCGTCACCGACGGTGGTCGCCAGCTTGCGCCCGCCGAGTACGGATTTCAGTGCATGAAACACCTCAGCGCCGTAGCGGATGGCCTCGCGAATGGAGCCTGCCGCCACCGGCAGGATCATGAACTCCTGCAGGTCGACGCTGTTGTCCGCATGCTCGCCGCCATTGATGATGTTCATCATCGGTACCGGCATCTTGTAGGCGCCGCTACCCAGCGATTGATACAGCGGCATCGCCTTTTCCTGCGCCGCGGCATGCGCGGCAGCGAGCGACACGGCGAGGATGGCGTTGGCGCCGAGGCGCGATTTGTTGTCGGTGCCGTCGAGGTCGATCATGCGCCGATCGATGGCTTCCTGTCCGCCGACCTCCTGCCCCAGCAAGGCATCGCGGATCTCGCCGTTGACGTTGCCTACCGCAGTCAAAACCCCCTTACCGAGGAAACGCTGCTTGTCGCCATCGCGCAGTTCGAGCGCCTCGCGCGAACCGGTCGATGCGCCGGAAGGGGCTACCGCCCGACCAATCGCACCGTCGGCGGTCAGCACATCGGCTTCGATAGTCGGGTTGCCGCGCGAATCGAGGATCTCTCGGGCGCGGATATCGATGATGTCAGACATGGGTACTCCTGAACTCAAAAAAATTCGTGGCAGAGCCGGCAGCCGCGCTTAAAGGCGCATGCTGCCGGCTCTCCGATAAACCTAGTCAACTGTCGGGTCGGCAACAGCGGAATGCCGTGTCAGCCGACGAGTTCCTGTTCGATAAAACCGCGCTGTTTGACGCAGCGGTCGAGCTCGACCAGGGTTTGCAGCAGGCGCTGCATTTTATCCAACGGCCAGGAATTGGGGCCGTCGGACATCGCGTTTTCCGGGTCCGGATGGGTCTCCATGAACAGACCGGCGATGCCGACGGCGACGGCCGCGCGCGCCAATACCGGCACGTGTTCGCGCTGCCCGCCCGATTTATTGCCCATGCCACCGGGCTGCTGCACCGAGTGGGTCGCATCGAACACCACCGGACAATCGGTAGAACGCATGACGGCGAGACCGCGCATGTCGGAGATCAGCGTGTTGTAACCGAACGACACGCCGCGCTCGCACACCATGATCTGTTCGTTGCCGGTGGCCTTGGCCTTGTCGACGACGTTGTTCATGTCCCACGGCGCGAGGAACTGGCCCTTTTTGATATTGACCGGCTTGCCCGCCTTGGCGACGTTCTGAATGAAGTTGGTCTGGCGACACAGAAATGCCGGCGTTTGCAATACATCAACGACCGAGGCCACCTCGTCCATCGGCGTGTCTTCATGCACGTCGGTCAACACCGGCACGTTCAATTCGGTCTTGACGCGTTCGAGGATGCGCAGGCCTTCTTCGAGACCGGGACCGCGCGGGCTGCTGTGCGACGAACGGTTGGCCTTGTCGAAAGACGATTTGTAGATGAAGGGAATACCCAGTTCGCTGGTGATGCCCTTGAGCGTTTCAGCGACCGACAGCGCCGATGCCTCGCTCTCGATGACACAGGTACCCGCGATCAGAAAGAACGGATGATCGAGGCCGACCTCGAAACCGCATAGATTCATGCTGAAACTGCCTCTTCGACGTTTTTATTGCGATGGGTAGCGGCTGCCTCGACGAACCCCTGAAACAGCGGATGGCCGTAGCGCGGTGTCGACGTGAACTCCGGGTGGAACTGGCAGGCGACGAACCACGGATGTGACGGAATCTCGATCATCTCGACCAGTCGTCCGTCGATCGATGTACCCGCCACTTTCATGCCGCTGTCCTCGAGATCCTGACGGTAGCCGTTGTTGAACTCGTAACGATGCCGATGACGCTCGCTGATGATGTCTTTGCCGTACAGCTTGCGCGTAATAGTGCCTTTGGCCAGTTTGCACTGCTGCGCACCCAGTCGCATCGTGCCGCCAAGATCGGCATCCGCCGCGCGTTGCTCAATCGAGCCGTCGGCATTCAGCCATTCAGTGATCAGCGCGATCACCGGATAAGGCGACGCCGGATCGAATTCGGTGCTGTGCGCACCTTCAAGTTTGGCAACATGACGTGCAAATTCGATGACAGCGACCTGCATACCCAGGCAGATGCCCAGATAAGGGATGCGGTTTTCACGCGCATACTGCGCCGCGGCGATCTTGCCTTCCACGCCTCGCTCGCCAAAGCCGCCCGGCACCAGGATCGCGTCCATATCCTTCAGCGTACCGATACCGTCGCTTTGCAGCGCCTCGGAATCGATGTAGTGGATATTCACCTTGTGGCCGGTCTTGATGCCGGCATGGATCAGCGCTTCGTTGAGCGACTTGTACGATTCGGTCAGATCGACGTACTTGCCGACCATCGCGATATCGACTTCGCCTTTCGAATGATCCAGGCCATCGACTACCGCCTGCCATTCGCTCAGATCGGCCGGCGGCACATCGAGGCGCAGTTGATCGACGACGATCTCGTCCAGGCCTTGCGCATGCAACAGCAACGGGATGCGGTAAATGCTGTCGGCGTCGACTGCCGAGATGACGGCGCGCTCAGGCACGTTGGTGAACAGCGCGATCTTGCGGCGCTCACCGTCGGGCACGGGACGGTCGCCGCGGCACACCAGCACATCCGGCTGGATACCGATCGAACGCAGTTCCTTGACCGAGTGCTGCGTCGGCTTGGTCTTGATCTCACCCGAGGCCGCGATGTACGGCACCAGCGTGAGGTGCATGAACAAGGCGTTCTCGCGCCCCATCTCGACGCCCATCTGGCGGATGGCCTCGAGAAACGGCAGCGATTCGATGTCACCCACGGTACCGCCGATCTCGACCAGCGCAACGTCGGCATCGGCCGAACCGCGGCGCACGCTTTCCTTGATCTCGTTGGTGATGTGCGGAATGACCTGCACGGTACCGCCGAGGTAATCGCCACGGCGCTCCTTGCGGATCACGTTCTCGTAGATCTGGCCGGTCGTGAAGTTGTTGTTGCGTCCCATCGTGGTACGGATGTAACGCTCGTAGTGCCCCAGATCGAGGTCGGTTTCGGCACCGTCGTCAGTGACGAATACCTCACCGTGTTGAAACGGGCTCATCGTGCCCGGGTCGACGTTGATATAGGGATCCAGCTTGATCATCGTGACCTTGAGGCCACGCGCTTCGAGCAAAGCGCCAAGCGAAGCAGAGGCAATACCTTTGCCTAGGGACGACACAACGCCGCCCGTAATAAAAATGCATTTAGCCATGGGCCGGAGGGCTCAAAAAGGAGGTTGCAACGGACGGGCTTAAACGGTACCAGAGAGCCCCTCTGCACTCAATCACAAATCGCGACCGGGTTTAACTTCTGGGAACTTGATCAGGATCAGAGGCAGTGTCAATTTGCCCTTATATTCCAACGTTTTAGCGGCAATTCGCCGGTTTTGGCGCTAGTGGCAGCCAATGCATTGGTCTATATTCAGTCTTGCTCGGGAAGGAACGATCCCGACTCCGTGCCGACGACTCATCTCCCCGGCAGTGCCATGAGTCCCGTCGACGCAGGGAGGCTCACCTCACTCACATAAAAGCTCACTCAAGGAGTTAACGAAATGCGGAAGTTCGCAAAAGCATTTAGCGCCGCGCTCGTCGCCGGCGCAGCTGCATTAACCATGTCATCGGCTAGCGCCTGGTGGGGTGGCGGCCCCTGGGGCGGCGGTGGCCCGTGGGGCGGCAACAACTGGGACAACAACTACAACCGCGGTTACGGCTACGGCAACACCTCGGGCTGGGGCGACGGCTGGGGCTCGGGCGATGCCGCCGGCGCCGGTGATTTCAGCATGAATATGAGCGGCCGCGGCAACACCAATATGCGTGGCTACGGCAGTGGCTACGGCTACGGTGACGGCTATGGCCGCGGTTACAACTACAGCGCCCCCGGCTGGGGCGGCTACGGTTACGGCCCCGGTTACGGCGGTTACGGCCCATGGGGCGGCGGTTACGGCCCCGGCTGGGGTGCTCCGGTAGCACCGCCTGCGGCCCCCGCAGCACCGGCCGCGAGCGAATAAGCTTCTCGCTCGAGCACCAAAGCCCGTCCCGTCGTGGACGGGTTTTTTTTGCGCGTCTCTTTCTACCTAACTAAGGTTATTGATCAAGGTCAAAAAAATTCGCACAATCACAGTGCAGTTTCCGATCAACCCTCAGGGAACCAACAAAGGCATTCACCTTGGCTGAGAAGAACGTCATTTCACTCGATAAAATCAAGGTTGCTTGTCGTGATTGCAGCCTCTCCATGCTGTGCCTCCCCATGGGCCTGAGACCGGAGGATGTCGATCGTCTGGATGCGATCGTCAAACGTAATCGACCGCTGCAACGCGGCGATCACCTCTTCCGCTCGGGCGAACCGTTCCGCAATCTGTACGTTGTCAAGACGGGGGCGGTCAAAACCTATACGCAGACCAACGACGGCGATGAACAGGTCGTCGGCTTCCATCTGCCCGGCGAGGTGCTGGGCATGGATGCGATCCAGGAAAATCTGCACGGCTGTAGCGCGCGTGCACTCGAAACCACCGCAATCTGCGAGCTGCCCTTCGAGCGGCTTGAAGACCTGGCCTCCAACATCCCCAGCCTGCAGCACCAGATGTTCCGTCTGCTGAGCAAAGAGATCAGCCAGGACGCAGAGATGATGACGCTGCTCGGACGCAGCACGGCTGAAGAGCGGGTTGCCTCGTTCCTGCTGAGCCTGTCCGACCGCTTCCATCGACGTGGTTTCTCGGCGTCGGATTTCTTCCTCAGCATGTCACGCCAGGAGATCGGCAGTTATCTCGGCCTGGCGCTGGAAACGGTGAGCCGGCTATTCACCCGCTTCCAGGAGGAGAAAATCCTCAAGGTCGAGCGCAAACACGTGCAGATCCTCGATCTGGAACGACTGCGTTCCATGGTTACGCATCAAACCCATTGCGAGCGTCATCGGGCTAGACCATCAAATTGATCTAGCTCAATTTGAAAGCGACAAAAATCATTGCGATGTGGGTCTGCGACACCCAGTTGACCCACATCAAAGTAGCGACTCCTTATTAACAATTAGTGTGCGCCCCAGATCGGTTGGTTCCGTGTTGAAACCAACCGATGGTTTTTTCACTTGGGAGACGCGTAATGGAGTCACAGACCACCTACAACTACAAGGTCGTGCGCCAGTTTGCGGTGATGACGGTTATCTGGGGCATCGTCGGGATGCTCGTCGGCGTTATCGTCGCGGCTCAGCTGGCCTTTCCGACACTCACCGATGGTATTTCGTTCCTCAGCTACGGCCGCCTGCGTCCGTTGCATACGAACGCTGTCATTTTTGCCTTCGGCGGTTCGGCCTTGTTCGCCACGTCGTACTACGTGGTGCAACGCACCTGTCAGACCCGGCTGTTCGGTGGTCCGCTGGCCTCCATCACCTTCTGGGGTTGGAACCTGATCATCGTACTGGCTGCCATTACGCTGCCCCTGGGTATCACCAGCGGTAAGGAATACGCCGAACTCGAATGGCCGATCGACCTGCTGATCGCCGTCATCTGGGTGATCTACGCGATCGTATTCTTCGGCACGGTCGCCACACGTAAGGTCAAGCACATCTACGTAGCCAACTGGTTCTACGGTGCTTTCATCCTGACGATCGCGGTACTGCACATCGTCAACAGCGCGTTCATCCCGGCCACCCTGACCAAGGGCTACAGCTTCTACCCCGGTGCCATCGATGCGATGGTCCAGTGGTGGTACGGCCACAACGCCGTGGGCTTCTTCCTGACCACTGCGTTCCTCGGCATGATGTACTACTTCGTACCGAAGCAGGCCGGTCGCCCCGTCTACTCGTACCGTCTGTCGGTCGTCCACTTCTGGGCACTGATCTCGACCTACATGTGGGCCGGTCCGCACCACCTGCACTACACCGCACTGCCCGACTGGGCACAGTCGGTCGGTATGATCTTCTCGCTGATCCTGCTGGCACCGTCCTGGGGCGGCATGATCAACGGCATCATGACCCTGTCGGGCGCCTGGCATAAGCTGCGCACCGACCCGATCCTGAAGTTCCTGATCGTCTCGCTGTCTTTCTACGGCATGTCGACCTTCGAAGGTCCGATGATGTCGATCAAGACCGTCAATGCGCTGTCGCACTACACCGACTGGACCGTAGGCCACGTGCACTCGGGTGCGTTGGGTTGGGTTGCAATGGTATCGATCGGTTCGCTGTACTACCTGATCCCACGTATGTTCGGTCGGGTTGAGATGGCGAGCATGAAGCTGGTCGAGTTGCACTTCTGGACGGCCACCATCGGCGTTGTACTGTACATCGCTGCCATGTGGATCGCCGGTGTCATGCAGGGCCTGATGTGGCGTGCAGTCAACGCCGACGGCACCCTGACCTACTCCTTCATCGAATCGGTGGAACGTACCTATCCGTTCTACTACGTCCGTCTGCTCGGGGGGGCCATGTTCCTCGGCGGCATGCTGTTGATGGCCTACAACGTCTGGAAAACGGCCTCGCAGGGCCGTGTAGCCGACGCTGACGATGCCATTCCGGCACCGGCAGCCCACTGATAAGAAAGGAGTACCGAAAATGTCACATGAAGTCGTTGAAAAGAACGTCGGCCTGCTGGCGATCCTGGTAATCCTGGTTATCAGTGTCGGCGGCCTGGTCGAAATCGTCCCGCTGTTCTTCCTCACGGAAACCACTGAGCCGGCGCCTGGCGTCACCAAGTACAGTGCGTTGCGTCTGGAAGGTCGGGATATCTATGTCCGCGAGGGTTGCTACAACTGCCACTCGCAGATGATCCGTCCGTTCCGTGCGGAAACCGAGCGTTACGGTCACTACTCGGTTGCGGGTGAGTCGGTTTACGACCACCCCTTCCAGTGGGGATCGAAGCGCACCGGTCCGGACCTGGCCCGCGTTGGCGGTCGCTACAGTGACGATTGGCACTACGCCCATCTGAACGACCCACGCGACGTGGTGCCGGAGTCGAACATGCCTTCCTACTCATGGTTGAGCGACAACAAACTGACCGGCAATGACACTGCCGCGAAGATGAAGGCACTCAACATCGCGATCGGTGCGACCTGTCCGAAATGCGAGCTCTACAGCGAGCAGGACATGGCGGATGCCCAGAAGCAAGTGGCTGAAAAAACCGAGGCGGAAGCACTCGTTGCTTATCTGCAAGGTCTGGGCCTCGCTTCCAAGCAGTGGTGATCGTTATGGAACTTAACGATCTGCGTGCATGGCACACCGTCGTCCTGCTGATCTGTTTCATCGGGATCGTATTTTGGGCCTACAGCAAACGTCGTAAGCGTGATTTCGACGAGGCCGCAAACCTGCCCTTTGCCGACGAGAAAAAGCACCGGGCATCGATTGAGAAGGAGAATCTGTCATGAGCAGTTTCTGGAGTGGTTGGATTATCGTACTTACCGTCGGCAACATCCTCGCCTGCCTGTGGCTCGTCTGGTGGACCATGCGTCGCCGTACCGACGAGGCGGCACAAGGTGACGTTACCGGTCATACCTGGGATGGCGATCTGCAGGAATACAACAACCCCCTGCCCCGTTGGTGGCTGTGGCTGTTCTACATCACCCTGATCTTCGCCGCCGGCTACCTGGCCTTGTATCCCGGCCTGGGCAAGTTCCAGGGCATCTGGGGCTGGTCATCGGGCAACACGCTGGGCTCGATCGAAGGCTCACAGTACCAGGGCGAGATGGCACAGGCCGCCGAGAAGTACGACCCGATCTTCAAGAAGTTCGCGGCCGTCGCGGTAACCGATCTGGCGGGCAAGCCGGAATACCAAGAAGCGCGTGAAATGGGCAAGCGTCTGTTCCTGACCTACTGCATGCAGTGTCATGGTTCGGATGCCGGCGGTACGCCGGGCTTCCCCAACCTGACCGACGGCGACTGGCTGTGGGGCGGTAGCCCTGAGCAGATCAAGATGTCGATCGCCAGTGGCCGCAACGGCGTGATGCCGGCGCACGCCCACATCGGCGACGACAAGATCGACCAGGTCGCCAGCTACGTCGAGAGCCTCTCGGGCCGCAACGTGGACGCCGCCAAGGCCGAAGCCGGCAAAGAGGTGTTCATGAGCGTCGGCTGTATCGGCTGCCACGGTGTCGACGGCACCGGCAACCAGATGCTCGGCGCGCCGAACCTGACCGACAAGGTCTGGCTGTATGGCGGTAGCGCAGGCGTTATCAAGCAGACCCTGACCAAGGGCCGCGCCGGCGTCATGCCAGCTCACAAGGAGCTGCTGGGCGACGAGAAGGTGCACCTGCTGACCGCTTACGTCTATAGTCTGTCGAACCAATAAGCGGTACCCTGGCCCTGGCCCCTCGGAAAACGTCGATAATGCGATTTATCAACGACTTCCGCGGGGGTTCAGGGCCAAAATTCAACGGCTATTTCTCTCCTTAGGCGCCCTTCAGCATCGGCTCCACCCGGGAGTTGTAGCTGAACGATGACCAAAGTCGGACACCACTGTCCGGCGCGACCTAAGGAACCCAGCATGTCTACCCTGCCAGCTACTGAGCAAGACAAAAATCAGCTGCCGGTTGTTCAGCAGATCGTTTCCGTCATGTGGCCGTCGTTCCTTACCGCGAGCCTGGCCACCATCATCTTCTTCACCCTGTTCGATCCGACCGAACTGGGCATGATCGGCGGCTTTCCGGATATCACCCGGATGGGCGGCTATACCATCGGCTTTTTCTGTTTCTGGTTGCTGACGTCGATGAGCTGCGCGCTGACTTGCTATTTCCGCCGACCCACGCATCGGCAGAACATGCCCAAATCCAACTAAACGCCCTGACCACGGAACCGCAGACGATGTCGCAACCTGCCGAAAACAACAACGATCCCGCGCTCGAGTCCGATCTCTATAAAAAGCGCGAGAAGATCTATCCGCGAGAGGTGCACGGCATCTTTGCCGCGCTGCGCCTGGCGGCCATGGGGGTGTTGCTCGGCATCTACTACGGTACGCCATGGATCAACTGGGACGGTCACCAGGCGATATTGTTCGACCTGCCGGCGCGTAAGTTCTACATCTTCGGCCTGACCTTCTGGCCGCAGGATTTCTTCTACCTGTCGATGCTGCTGATCCTCGCAGCGATCTCGCTGTTCATGTTTACCGCGCTCGCCGGACGCTTGTGGTGCGGCTATGCCTGTCCGCAGACCGTGTGGACTGAGATCTACATGTGGATCGAGCGCAAGATCGAAGGCGGATCGAAGAAGCAGAAGAAACGCGACCAGGGGCCGAAAGACGCATCGTATTACAGCATCAAGGCAGCCAAACACGCGGCATGGTTGGTGTTCTCGCTGTGGACGGGTTTCACCTTCGTCGGTTACTTCACGCCGATTCAGGAGCTGTGGACCAGCTTCATCGGCTGGAACCTGGGCCCCTGGGAAACCTTCTGGATCTTTTTCTACGGCTTCGCCACCTACGGCAACGCAGGTTTCATGCGCGAGCAGGTGTGCATCTACATGTGCCCCTATGCGCGCTTCCAAAGCGCGATGTTCGACCACGACACCCTGATCATCTCGTACGACGAAAAACGCGGCGATCCGCGCGGTTCACGCAAGCGCGGCACGCCATCGGCCGAAGCCGGCCTGGGCGACTGCATCGACTGCACGCTGTGCGTTCAGGTTTGCCCTGTCGGCATCGATATCCGCGACGGCCTGCAATACCAGTGCATCGGCTGTGCGGCGTGCGTCGACGTGTGCGACGAAGTCATGGACAAGATGGGCTATCCGCGCGGCCTGGTGAAGTACACCACCGAGAACGCCTTGCAGGGACAGAAGACCAAGATCGTTCGCCCGCGCATCATGGTCTACATCGGCATACTGACCTTTGTCGGTGTCGCGTTGATCTACGCACTGCTGACCCGCATACCGCTTGAGGTCGATATCATTCGTGACCGCAACGTGCTGTACACCGAGACCGATGAAGGCCTGGTACAGAACGTCTACAACCTCAAGCTGATCAATATGGATCACCGGCCGCAGCGCTACACCCTGGCGGTGTCCGGCCTGGAAGGCATGGAAGTGATTGGTCAAACCACGGGCATCGAACTGGATAGCGGCGCGGTTGCCGACCTGCCGCTACGCGTGCAGGTCGACCCGATTGCGATAAAATCGTCCAGCAGTGAAATCCTGTTCCACATCCAATCCGAGATCACGCCGGAGATAGCGATCGACGAACACGCCCGCTTCCTCGGACCGGTGATGCGCTGAGACAACTGAATGAGACCGCCCCGCGAAGATACCGTGCCATGGTACAAGCAGTTTTGGCCATGGTTCCTGATCGCCCTGCCGCTGAGTGTCGTGATCGCTGCGATCATCACGATCAACATCGCGATCCAGACCGATGACGGCCTGGTCACCGACGATTACTACAAAGAAGGCCTGGCGATCCATAAGGATGCCGACAGCGCTGCGAAAGCCGCGGCATTGGGCATTGCCGGCGAGATTAACTTCGATACCGATACCGGCGCCTTGACCCTGGCTCTGGACAAACCACTGACCAACGGCGCAGGCTTGCTGGTATTGAAAGTGATTCACCCCACCCGCCCCGACCAGGATCAACAACAGCAGTTGTCGCCACTGGGTAACGGTCGTTATGCAGGCAGGCTCGATCCGCTCGGGCCGGCCCATTGGAAACTGCAGTTACGTCCTGAGGACGAGTCGTGGCGCATCGAAGGCAGACTGGTGCTGCCGGGCTCGAACAGCGCCCGCCTCGACTGACACCGCGCTTGATCTGCTGGTTCCGGTTCGACCGTTAAAACCGGCGTAATTCGATCTGGCCTACTGACGACGCCACACGGCACCGTCGCCGGCCGCCTTGTCGATCGCATCCAGGCGCGCCTCATGCGCCGCCAGTTCTTCTGCATTGGCACTGACCACCACCAGCGACAGGCCGGCGCGGTCGACCCGGCGAATGCCTGCCTGCCCTTGTCCTTCACCTTCATTGTCGTTGCTGGCATCGAGTGACAGCGCGCCCTGTCCGCCGGTCATGGCGAGATACACGTCGGCGAGGATCTCGGCATCGAGCAAGGCGCCGTGTTTGTCGCGCCGGCTGTTGTCGACCTCGTAGCGGCCGCACAGTGCATCGAGGCTGTTGCGCTGCCCCGGATGCTTCTTGCGCGCCATCACCAACGTGTCGAGCACCTCACAGTGATCGACGATCGCCCCCATGCCGTCGAGACGTGCAAGTTCGGCATCGAGAAAGCCGACGTCGAAGGGCGCATTGTGGATCACCAGTTCGGCGCCCTTCAGATACGTCAACAGATCATCGGCAATGTCGTCGAAGTGCGGTTTGTCGGCGAGAAACTCGTTTGTGATGCCGTGTACTTCAACGGCGGCTGCATCGATCTCGCGATCCGGCTGCAGGTAGACATGAAAGTTGTTGCCGGTCAGACGGCGCTCGATCAGTTCGACGCAGCCGATCTCGATAATGCGATGCCCCTGCTCGGGCTCGAGGCCGGTGGTTTCCGTATCCAGTACGATCTGTCTCATGCTGTCGCTGTCCTTCAGGCGGTGTTCGATGGTGCAGGCAGGTCAATCGATATTGGTATGCAGTTCACTGATGCCGCGATTGGCCAGCTCATCGGCACGCTCGTTCTCCGGGTGTCCGGCGTGCCCTTTGACCCAATGCCAGGTCACATCGTGTTCGTTGACGGCCTGTTCGAGCTGCTTCCACAGGTCTTCGTTCTTCACCGGTTTCTTGGCCGCGGTGCGCCAGCCATTGCGTTTCCAATTATGAATCCACTGCGTGATGCCGTTTTTCACATATTGGGAATCCGTCGTGATATCCACCGGGCAGCGCCGTTTGAGCGCCTCCAGGCCCTTGATGACGGCCGTCAGTTCCATGCGGTTGTTGGTGGTTTCGGCTTCACCGCCGAACAACTCTTTCTCTTTGCCGCTGAAACGCAGGATGGCGCCCCATCCGCCCGGACCCGGGTTTCCCTTGCAGGCACCATCTGTAAACAATTCGACGCGATCTGACATGCGACTCTATCCAAAACCTCGTTTGCGCGGTTCATCTTCCATCGGCGGCCAATCCATCGCCGAATGCCCCGGGGCCGGCGCGTGTGGCTCGATAGCCCGCGGACCCAACACCCGCAGACGCGACCAACGTTGGCCAACGGGTGTGATGCGCGATACCCGTTTGACTGCCCTGACCACGTAGATACCGGCCAGCATCGGCCAGACGCGGCGACCGACGCGTTCGATCGATTCGAAGCGGTTCGATTTGGTCGGCGGTCGAAATTCCATCACGTCCATGCGTTCCACACCGAAGCCCAACAGGGTCAACCAGTCGTTCATGCGCGGATACGACAGGAAATTGCCGCACCAGGGCAGACTGCCTCGCCAGCGGCCGAACAATCGCCACAGGCCCCACAGGCTGTACGGATTGAAGCCAATAACGATCACCCGACCTTCCGGAATGAGCACCCGTTCAACTTCACGCAACACCTGGTGCGGATCGGGCGAGAAATCCAGCGTGTGGACCAGGATCATCGCGTCGATGCTGTCGGCCGTGATCGGCAGCAACTGCGATGCGCCGACGATCACTTCAGGATGCCCCGCATCCGGTCGATGACTTATCAACGTCTTGTTACGCACCGGACACTGTGCGAGGTAGGCGGTATCGGAACCCAATTCACCCAGTTGCAGCAACTGGTAACCAAAGAGGTCGGTAACCATCGATGACACGACATCACGCTCATGTGCCGCGACACGGCTGCCCGGCGATGTCAAATACCAATCTGACAGAGCTTGGCCGATTTCTTTGTTTTCGCGATCACAGAATCTGGATGACGTCATCTGGCGGTTGGGTGCTGGAACCTGGTTCTTGCATTTCGTAAACTGCACCGGCTTTCACAGCGGCGAGTAGCATGTCTGATTCTGAACAAAGCATCACCGGTCGGCAACGTCGCCGCACTACTATTCCGGCTCTGACCCTGGCCCTCGCCGCCCTATTAGGCGGTTGCGGCACACAGGGTACCAAGACCGATGCGACCTCGCCTCATGCGAAATCGAACGAGCAGGAAATCGTCGACAAGCATGCCTTGGAGATGCTGACGCACAACGATCTGGCCGACGCCGAAGAGATCGTCATCCCGCCCGAACCGATCTGGACCCGCCTGCGCTCAGGATTCTCTCTAGACGTTGTCGAACACCCGCGGGTCAAGCAGGAGATTAGCCGCCTGCAGCGCCATCCAAACGCCTATCGGGCAATGATGGCGCGTTCCGAGCCCTACCTGTATCACATTCTCAACGAGATCGACGCAGCCGGCCTGCCCTATGAACTGGCCCTACTACCGGCTGTCGAGAGCGGCTTCAGGCCGGAGATCTACTCGACCTCGGGCGCAGCCGGCCTGTGGCAGTTCATGCCCGCTACCGGCAAGATGCTCGGCCTCAGGCAGGACTGGTGGGTCGACCGGCGGCGCACCGTGCGTGCCTCGACCCGGGCCGCCATCAAATACCTGAAGCAGCTCAACGAGCGCTTTGACGGCGATTGGGCGTTGACCCTGGCGGCCTACAATGCCGGCGCCGGCACCGTCAGCCGCGCTATTCGGCGCGCCGAGCGCAAAGGCGGCAAGACCGATTTCTGGTCGCTCGACCTGCCGCGCGAAACCGACCAGTACGTGCCTCGCCTGCTCGCCTTGACCGCCGTGGTCACCAATCCGGATCGTTACGCACTCGATCTGCCCGAGATCCTCGACCAACCCTATTTCGTGGTCGCCGATACGGCCGGCCAAATAGATCTGAACGTTGCCGCCGAATTGGCGGAGATGTCGGTCGAAGAGCTGCTGGCATTGAACGCCGGCCACCGACGCTGGGCGAGCAGCCCGGACGGGCCGCACGAGTTGCTGATGCCGGCGGACAACGCCGAACTCTTCAAAACGGCGCTGGCCGATCTGCCGACGGACAAGCGTTTGCGCTGGCAACGCCACGCCATCAAACCCGGTGACACCCTCAGCCAGATCGCGCGTCGCTATGGGGTTACCGCCGATGTGATCCGCCAGGCGAACAACCTCAAAGGCTCATCAATCCGCGCCGGCAGACACCTGAAGATACCGCTGTCCGACGGCGCCAACTTCACCACCACGGCCTCCAACGGTAATGCCAAGCAACGCCTGAAGTACCGGGTGCGTAAGGGCGATTCGTTGTACAAGATCGCCCGCCGCTTCCAGGTATCGATCGCCGATCTCAAGCGTTGGAACCAGGTCGGTCGCTTCATCCGCCCCGGCGAACGCATCACGGTGTTCATCGACCCCGACGCGGATACCTGACCGCCTCAGTGGCGTTCATCCTCGGGAACGCTCAGCCAGCAGCTCACCCGCCGGCCTTCGCCGGCATCGGTCGATGCGGGATACCGTGAACGGCAGATATCCATCGCCTGCGGGCAGCGCGGATGAAAATGACAACCACTCGGCGGGTTGATCGGTGACGGCATGTCGCCCTCGAGACGGATCACCTCGCGCTCGTGTTTCGGGTCCGGTACGGGTACGGCACTGAGCAAGGCCGCCGTATAAGGATGCAGCGGTTGCCGCAGCACCTGGTCGACCGAACCGTATTCCACGATCCTCCCCAGGTACATCACCGCAACCTCGTGTGCCAGGTAGGCGACGACCGAGATGTTGTGGGTGATAAACAGGTACGACAGGCCGAGTTCGAGCTGCAGCTTCTTCAGCAGATTGAGCACCTGCGCCTGTACCGATACATCGAGCGCGCTGGTCGGTTCGTCGCACACGATCAGACGTGGCTCGACCGCCAGGGCCCGCGCAATCGCGATACGCTGCCGCTGGCCACCGGAAAACTCGTGCGGATAACGGCTCGCCGCACTCGCCTGCATGCCGACCTGCGTCAGCAGCTCTTCGACCTTGTTGCGGCGCTCGGCGCGATTGCTGCCGATACTCTGCGCGACCATGCCTTCGGCGATCACATCCTCGACCAGCATGCGCGGATTCATCGACGAGGCCGGATCCTGGAAGATGATCTGAAACTCACGACGCAGGCTGCGTAGCGCGCTGCCCGTGACCGTCGCCAGATCGGTGCCATTGAACAGCACGCTGCCCCCGGTGGGCCGATGCAGTTGCAGAATGGCCTTGCCGACCGTGGTCTTGCCGCAGCCCGACTCGCCGACCAACGCCACGGTGCGCCCGCGCGCGATCGCCAGATCCACGCCATCGACGGCCTTTACATGCCCTGCGACACGCCGCAGTACACCCTTGTGGATCGGGAAATGCACCTTCAGGTCGCGGACCTCGAGCAACAGACCGTCGCTGCTCGGTGCGGTATCGCCGACAGCCTGGGTCGACGGCATGGCCTCACGCACATCCTGCAGCGACAGGTGACAGCGATAACCGGTATCTTCTTCGCCTTGCCACGGGGGCAGTTGTTCGCGGCACACATCGCGCACCACGGCGCAGCGGTCCGCGAAACGGCAGTGATCCCATTCGCGATCGAGCGACGGGACAATACCCGGGATCACATCCAGCCCCTGGTTGCGCTTCTCGGCCTTGGGCACCGAACGAAACAACTTGCGGCTGTAGGGATGCGCCGGCTGATCGAAGAAGTTCTGGACGTCGTTCACCTCCATCAACTGCCCGGCATACATCACGCCCACCCGGTCGGCCATCTCGGCGACCACCCCAAGATCGTGAGTGATCAACAGGATCGCCATACCGGTTTCGCGTTGCAGGTCTTTCAACAGATCGAGTACCTGCGCCTGGATCGTCACGTCGAGCGCCGTGGTCGGTTCGTCGGCAATCAGCAATTCGGGTCGACCGGCCAACGCCATCGCGATCATCACGCGCTGCTTCATGCCGCCGGACAATTGGTGCGGATACTCTCGGACGCGACGCTCGGGATCGGGAATGCCGACCGACCGGAACAGCTCGACGACCCGCCCATTGATATTGTTGCGGCTATCCGGATCGTGCAGCCGTACCGCCTCGGCGACCTGGTCGCCGACGCGCATGACCGGATTCAACGAGGTCATCGGCTCTTGAAAGATCATGCCGATGCGACCGCCGCGCTCGTTGCGCATGTCGGCCTCCGACAAGCCGCGCAGTGAGCGACCGTCGATTTGAATGTCACCACCGACGATGCGTCCTGAATGCGGCAACAAGCGCATGATCGACAACGCGATCATCGACTTGCCGCAGCCGGATTCACCGAGCAGCACAAACGTCTCGCCACGGTGGATATGCAGGCTGACACCGTCGACCGCACGCACGGGACGGCTCTCGCTGCCCAGGTGTGTCGACAGTTGGTCTAGCGTCAATAGCGCCTGCTGTGTGTCGGGCCGCTCGCTCATCGCTTTCTCGATCATGCTCATCGTTGTTTTCTCAGGCGAGGATCGAACGCATCGCGTACCGCATCCGAAAACAGGTTGGCTGCCAGCACCAGGGTGAACATGAAGCCGAAAGCGGCCAGCAACGACCACCAGACGACCGGTTCACGCGCCAATTCGAGGCGCGCGCCGTTGATCATATTGCCCCAGCTGTTGGTCGACGGATCGACACCGATGCTGATGTAAGACAGCACTGCCTCGGCCAATACCAGACCGCTGAAATCCAGCACGATGGTGATCAACACGATGTGCATGACATTGGGCAACACATGACGCATCAGGATGCGGAAGTTGCGCACACCGAACGCGCGCGCAGCCTGCACATATTCGAGTTCTCGCAGCTTCAACGCCTCACCACGCAACAACCGGCACAGACCTGTCCAGCTCGTCACTCCGAGTATCAGGCACAGAAACAGCAGGCGCAGATCGGCGCGCTCGGTGACGCTGTTGAACTGATCGGCATTGTTGTCGATGTACACCTGCATCATCAGCACGGCCGCGGCAATCAACAGCACGCTGGGGATCGAGTTCAAGGTGGTGTACAGGTACTGGATGACGTCGTCGACCCAGCCGCGGAAATAGCCGGCCATGATGCCCAGCAGCAGGGCCGCCGGCAGCATCACCAGCGTGGTCAGCGTTCCGATAACCAGGCCGGTGCGTATGCTCTTCAGGGATTGGTAGAACACGTCTTCGCCGACCTTGTCGGTGCCGAGAATGTGGTAGTAACCTGAAAGTTCCCAGAAAGATCCGAAAACCGCAAACACGAACAGGGCCGTCCAGGCTCCCACATGCCACGGCTTGTCGAGTTCTGCGCGCAGCAGTCGCCCGACCAATGCCGCCCCCTTGCCTTTCATCAACACGATGACGGCAATCAGAATTGCCCATGTCAGCGTGCCCTTGATCGCACCCGTTAGCGCCTTGGCCACAATGTCGGCCGCCTTGCTGTCGCCTTCGGCAAGATGCTGTCCGCCGTATTCCAATAGCGGGTACTCGCGCGTGCTGGTGCCGTCCGCCAACTCGACCGTCTCTTTGCTGTAGAGATGGGTCGCGAACGGTGCCGAATAGCTTTTTTCGCGCTGACTCTCGAGCGTGCCGGCGACCACATCGAACAGGCTGACGATCTCCGTGGAGTAGATCGGCGCACCCTGATCGTCGGTGTCGATCTGCTTGTTGAAATGCACCGTATCCAGCAGACCGACGACGATATAGAACAGCAGAACCACCAATGCTGCCTGACCGGTGCGACTGTCGACCACGCGGCGCCATGGCTGCATCAGGTGTTCGTGCTTACTGGCATACCAGAATCCGGCGGCGACCAGCAGCACCAGCAGGAACACCAGGGCATCGGTCCACAGGATGACCGGTTGGAATCCAGTACAGCACTGCACCGAGAAACACCATCGCGCGCACGATCGCGAAATCCTGGTTCTGAATTGCATCGATCGTGTAGCTGCCCAGGCCCGGGATACCGAAGAACGACTCAGTCAGCAGACTACCGATGAACAACAACGGCAACACGACCACAACGCCGGTCAGGATCGGTATCATTGCGTTCTGCAGCACGTGGCGGAACAGCACCCAGTGTTCCGACAGGCCTTTGGCACGCGCACTACGTACGTAATCCCGATTGATCTCTTCGAGGAACAGGGTGCGATACCAGCGGGTGCCCGAGCCGACACTGCCGATCACGCCGACGATCACCGGCAGCACCATGAACTTCCACGCGGCAATACCGGTGTCATAGCCCGATATCGGCACCAGGTTGAGTAGTTTGCCGACCAGGTATTGCCCGCCGATGATGTAGAACAGACCGGATATCGACATCATTGCCACGCACAGCACCACCCCCCAGAAATCCAGGTAGCTTCCGCGGAAAAACGCGAGTGTCAGTGCAAAGGTGATGTTGACCAGCAATCCGACGATCAAGGTCGGCACTGCGATCGCAAGACTCGGCCACATGCGCTGCGAGATGTCGAAACCGATATCCCGCCCGCTATCGGATTGACCAAAGTCGAACACGAACAGCTTGATCGACTTCTGAAAAAGAATAGTCTCTGTCAGCTTACCGGCACCGTCTGCTCCCGCGTTGTACAACAGCGGCTTTTCATAACCGTGTTCGGCCTTCCACGAGTGAATCGCCTGATCAGTCACGCGTTTGCTGCCCAAATGCATACGCGCCATGTCGTCGGGTGAATTGACGACGAAGAACAATACGAAGGTTAATGCGTTGACCCCGATCAGTATCGGAATCGCATACAACAGGCGACGTATGATGTAAGCGGTCACAGCGCCTTACTCCTTTCACGCTGCCGGAAGCCGCGAACCGCCGGAACCACGGAAACGATCAACACGACGACGAGCAGCACGACCGGCCACAGCACCGGCGTGTTCCATTCGGCCTGCGCAGCCACTCGCTGTTCGCCATCGATACGTTTGTACTTCAGCGTATTGTTGGCCATCAGGTGCGGCTTGGCATTCTTGTACCAAGCATGATGCAGGCTGAATCCCTTGGGAAAATATCCAAACAGCCAAGGTGACTCGACACGCAATACGTCGACCATCCCATCGACTGCTGGCGTTCCGGCCCGTTCGGCAGATCCTTCATCTTCACGAACAGGCGATCGAACTCAGCGTTGGTGAAGTTCGACGCGTTCTCACCTTTGGTCTCGACCTTGGCGTTCGGGCCGTACAACAGAAAGAAAAAGTTCTCGGGATCGGGATAGTCCGCATTCCAACCCCAGGTATAGATCTGCGCCGTGCCTTTGAGCATCTTGTCCTGGAAGCGGTTGTAGTCGGTGGCGCGTATCACCAGTTGGATACCCAGTTTGTCGAACTGCTTGCGATACCATTGCAGCATCGCCTTGCTGTCCGGCCCCGCCGCCATGGTGTCGTAGTTCAATACCAATGGTCCGCCCGTCTTCGGATCACGACCGTCGGGATAGCCCGCTTTGGCCAGCAGCGCTTTGGCATCCTCGATCGGACGGCGCTGGATGCGCCCATCCTTCCAGATATGCGTAACCGGGTTGATGCCGGCTTCGCCTTCTCGGTTGCCGAAGATACCCGGCGGCAGCGGACTCTGCGCCACCTCCCCTCGCCCGTTGGCAAAGATCGAGATGTATTCTTCGAAGTCGACGGCGATCGCAATCGCCTGTCGCAACAACCTGGCACGTTCGCTGTCTCCGCCGACGATCGGATCGAGCATGTTGAAACCGGTATACCAAACCGACGTCTCAACGGCCGTATCCAACTTGATGCCCATCGCCTTCATCGAGTCGGTCAATGCCGCATCACCGCCGCTGGTGAACTGAATCGCCTGGTCGAAACTGTCTGACCCGATCCCCGAGACATCGTAATAACCCTGCAAAAACTTGTTCCAGCGCGGGATGGCCTCTTTCTCAAGCGAATAAACGGCGCGC
>MWSD01000035.1_pt1 | contig 24606 bp, 17 predicted proteins | sample 1021921 | NCBI WGS metagenome assembly MWSD01 (sample SAMN06338133, study PRJNA374545) | mollusc metagenome | biome: marine bay; material: sediment; isolation source: gill 40 cm from animal B | host: Kuphus polythalamius | place: Philippines: Mindanao | collected 2011-09-12 | reverse complement strand
GTCGACGTTTGCACGCAGCGGCCTGCGCCCCAACATCGTGTTGAGCGCGGTGGATACCGATGTGATCAAGACCTATGTGCGCGAAGGACTGGGCGTGGGGCTGATCGCGCAGACGGCGTATTCACCGACCATCGACAAGGACCTGTCGATGCGTGAACTGAAGCACCTGTTGCCGTGGGAAACCACCTGGGTCGCCTATCATCGCGAAAAATATCTGCGGCGCTACCAGCAGTCGTTCATCGACCTGCTCAACCGCATGACCGTGGAGAATGGCCGGATTGTCGAACCCGGCAATGCCGGCCGCAAAGATCGCCGCTGACCGATCGGTCCGCTAAGCGACCAGGCCCTTGCCTTGCAGCGACTTCAACTGGTCGCGAATCCTGGCGGCCTCTTCGAACTCGAGATTCTTGGCGTGCTTGTGCATCGTCTTTTCGAGTTCCTTGATCTTTTTCATCATCTGCGCCGGGGTCAGCGACGCGTACTCCGAGGTCTCTTCGGCCACCTTGGCGAAACGCCTCGGCGTCGGCGGCGCACCCGGGTAGGCGGCCTCCATGATGTCGGCAATGTTCTTCTCGACCGTCCTCGGCGTGATGTTGTGTTCCTTGTTGAAATCCATCTGCTTGGTGCGGCGACGTTCGGTTTCGTCGATCGCGCGCTGCATCGAGCCGGTGATCCGGTCGCCGTAGAGGATCGCCTTACCGCGGGCATTACGTGCCGCACGGCCGATGGTCTGGATCAACGAACCCTCGGAACGCAGAAAGCCCTCCTTGTCGGCATCGAGAATGGCGACCAGCGACACCTCGGGCATGTCCAGGCCTTCGCGCAGCAGGTTGATGCCGACCAGCACATCGAACTCACCCAAGCGCAGGTCGCGGATGATCTCCACCCGCTCCACCGTATCGATATCCGAGTGCAGATAGCGCACACGCACGCCGTGCTCGGTCAGGTAGTCGGTCAGGTCCTCGGCCATGCGCTTGGTCAGCGTCGTGACCAGCACCCGGTCGCCCATCTCGGTGCGCGCATTGATCTCGGACAGCAGGTCGTCGACCTGGGTCGAGGCTGGCCGCACCTCGACCTCGGGATCGACCAGGCCGGTCGGCCGCACCACCTGTTCGACAATTACGCCCGAGTGCTCGCGCTCGTAATCGCGCGGCGTCGCCGATACATAGATGGTCTGCGGGGCGCGCGCCTCGAACTCCTCGAAGCGCAGCGGCCGGTTGTCCAGCGCCGACGGCAGGCGGAATCCGTACTCGACCAGCGTCTCTTTGCGTGACCGGTCGCCGCGGTACATGGCACCGAGCTGCGGCACCGTCACGTGCGACTCGTCGATTACCAGCAGCGAGTCTTCGGGCAGGTAGTCGAACAGGGTCGGCGGCCCCTCGCCCGGCGCACGGCCGGACAGGTAGCGAGAATAGTTCTCGATCCCCGAGCAATAGCCGAGTTCGACCATCATCTCCAGGTCGAACTGGGTGCGCTGCTGCAGGCGCTGGTGCTCGACCAGTTTCTGCACGCCGTACAGCTGTTCGAGGCGCTCTTTCAGCTCGACCTTGATCCCTTCGACCGCCTCGAGGATGGTGTCACGCGGCGTGACATAGTGGGTCTTGGGGTAGACGGTGTAGCGCGGCACTTTGCGCAACACCTCGCCGGTCAATGGGTCGAAGATGGACAGCGTCTCGACCTCGTCATCGAACAGCTCTACGCGCACCGCCTCGTCGTCGGATTCGGCCGGGTGGATGTCGATCAACTCGCCACGCACCCGGTAGGTGCCGCGCGCCAGTTCCATGTCGTTACGCTTGTACTGTAGCTCGGCCAGACGCCGCAGGATGGCGCGCTGATCAATGCGCTCGCCGCGCGACAGGTGCAGCATCATGCGCAGGTACTGGCGCGGATCGCCCAGGCCGTAGATCGACGACACCGTGGCGACAACGATAACGTCGCGCCGCTCCAGCAGCGCCTTGGTGGCCGACAGCCGCATCTGCTCGACGTGCTCGTTCACCGAGGCGTCCTTTTCAATGAAGGTGTCGGACGACGGCACATAGGCCTCGGGCTGGTAGTAATCGTAATAGGAGACGAAATACTCGACCGAGTTGTTGGGGAAGAAATCGCGGAATTCACCGTACAACTGGGCCGCCAGCGTCTTGTTCGGCGCCAGGATCATCGTCGGGCGCTGCACCTCGTCGATCACGTTGGCGATCGTGAAGGTCTTGCCCGAGCCGGTCACGCCGAGCAGGGTCATGCCGGCCTCGCCATCGCGCAGACCCTCGGTCAATTGCCCAATCGCAGCCGGCTGATCGCCCGCCGGGGCAAAGCGCGACTGCAGATCGAAGATTTTTTTTGCCATAAAGGTGGTGATCGGCCCTGAACCAATCCGTTATGATACCAACCAATCCGTCCGCGACGAGTTCAAGCCCGAGAGACCCATTCGAACGCCATGAGCATCAAGCTTTCCAGCCGAGTACAGGCCGTCAAGCCCTCACCCACCCTGGCCATCACGGCACGCGCCGCAGCGCTGCGCGCCGAGGGTAAAGACGTTATCGGCCTGGGGGCCGGTGAACCGGATTTCGACACGCCCGAGCACATCAAAGAGGCCGCTCGCCAAGCGCTTGCCGCCGGCAAGACCAAGTACACACCGGTCGACGGCACGCCGGGTTTGAAACAGGCGATCATCGAAAAGTTCCGACGCGACAACAGTTTCGACTACACGCCGGAGCAGATCCTGGTGTCGTGCGGCGGCAAGCAGAGTTTCTATAACCTGGCCCAGGCGATCCTCGACCCGGGCGACGAAGTGATCATTCCGGCACCGTTCTGGGTCTCGTATCCGGACATGTCGATCCTGGCCGGCGGCGTGCCGGTGCTGGTGCATGCCGGCGCCGAGCAACACTTCAAGATCACCCCGGCGCAGCTGCGCGGCGCGCTGACCGACAAGACGCGCCTGTTCGTCATCAACAGCCCGTCGAACCCGACCGGCATGGCCTACACCGGCGAAGAGCTGGCGGCGCTGGGCGAGGTACTGCGCGACTACCCGAAGGTCGCCATTGCCACCGATGATATGTACGAGCATATCCGCTGGAACCAGGATGAGCCGTTCGTCAACATCCTGAACGTGTGTCCGGACCTGGCCAATCGCACGCTGGTGCTGAACGGCGTGTCCAAGGCTTATTCGATGACCGGCTGGCGCATCGGCTATGCCGCCGGCCCGGCGGACATCATCAAGGCGATGAAGAAGATCCAGTCGCAGAGCACGTCCAACCCGACCTCGATCTCGCAGTACGCCGCCGAAGCCGCGCTGAACGGCCCGCAGGAATGCATCGGCGAGATGCTGGTGCAATTCAAGAAGCGCCACGACCATGTCGTCGAGCGTTTGAACGCGATGCCGGGCATCGAATGCCTGCCGACCGACGGCACCTTCTACGTGTTTCCCTCGGTCAAGGGCCTGATCGATGCCATCGACGAGGTGCACGACGACCTGCAACTGGCGGAGCACCTGATCGTCAATGCCGGTGTTGCGCTGGTTCCAGGCACCGCATTCGGGTTATCCGGCCACGTGCGCATCTCGATTGCGACCAGCATGGAAAACCTCGACAATGCACTCGACCGTATCGCGAAGGTGGTTGCCTGAACGGTCGTTCTTTTCGAAACACGAAAATTCAACGCACGCCCCACGGATCGGGGCGTCGCATAACAAGCACGGAGGCTTTACGACATGGATGTCGAGAAAAACCTACCGCCGCATGCACGCGGCCTCACCCTCGTTGAACTCACTGCAACGATAGCTGTAATCAGCGTTGCGCTGGCGATCACTATCCCCAGTTGGGCGGCATTCGCCGAACGCTCTGCGGTATCGACCACTGCCAACCAGTTTCTGACCAGCCTGCGCTACGCCCGCAACGAGGCCGTTTCACGGCAGCGGCATGTCTCGCTCTGCCCCAGCGACGACGGTAGCACCTGTTCCGGAGACTTCCGCGGCTGGTCGCAGGGTTACCTGATCTTCGTCGACAACGACAGCGACAAACAGCGCGGCAGCCACGAGGAACTGTTGCGCCACGAGACGCTGCAGTATCCCGCCACGCAGGTAGCCACCACCAGCGGCCGGCCGGCGATTCGCTTCCGCCGCGACGGTGCCGCATGGAGCACCAACGCCACTTTCAACATCTGCGCCGGTCCGGGTTCGAAACGCGCCGTCATCCTTTACGGTAGTGGACGGGCGCGCGTCGACGACACCGGCCCGAGCAACCGTCCGATCATCTGCAACCCGCTTTGAATGCCGCTTGGCACGACGACTTGGACAGGCCGCGGGTGCGGTGTTGACCCCACCCGCGGCGGCAAGTAAACTTCGCGCTCGCTGTTATTCCCCTGTGGCGCAGCGGTAGCGCAGCGGACTGTTAATCCGTTGGTCGTTGGTTCGAATCCAACCGGGGGAGCCACACATTAAAAAGGCCTGGAACATTCATTGTTCCAGGCCTTTTTCGTTTCCGCCGGCGGCGGCATTCAGTCGTTCATCGCCAGGTGATAACGCCGCACCAGGCTCGCCGTCGACGAATCCACACCCGGTGAACAGGCGATCTGGCTGAAGTCGGCGAGGATGTGTCCAGCCAACTGCTTGCCGAGTTCGACACCCCACTGGTCAAACGAGTCGACACCCCACACCACGCCCTGCACAAACACCTTGTGTTCGTACAGCGCGATCAGGGCACCCAACACGCGCGGCGTGACCTGCTCGACCACCAGCATGTTGCTCGGTCGATTGCCGGGAAACACACGGTGCGGCACCAGCTTTTCGACCATTTCCGATGGCATATTGGCGGCTACCAGTTCGGCCCGCGCCTCGTGCTCGGTGCGCCCACGCATCAACGCCTGGGCCTGCGCCAGGCAGTTGGCGACCAGCTTGTCGTGGTGTCCATCGAGCGGCTTGTGGCTGCGCATCGGCAGGATGAAATCGGTCGGGATCAGGCGCGTGCCCTGGTGAATCAACTGGAAGAAGCTGTGCTGCGCATCGGTGCCGGGCTGACCCCAGATGACCGCTCCGGTCTGGTAGTCGACCGCCTCGCCGTCGCGCGTCACCCGCTTGCCGTTGCTCTCCATGTCGACCTGCTGCAGATAGGTCGCAAAGTGCTCAAGATAGTGATCGTAGGGAATGATCGCCTGGGTGTCGGCCCCGCCGAAGTTGTTGTACCAGATACCCAGCAACGCGAGGATGATCGGCATGTTTTGCTCGGGCGGGGCTTCGACGAAGTGCTCGTCCATGTCGTGCGCGCCGGCCAGCAGTTCCTCGAAACGCTCCATGCCCACCGCCAGCGCGATCGGCAGGCCGATTGCCGACCATAGCGAATAGCGCCCGCCGACCCACTCCCAGAACTCGAACATATTGTGCGGATCGATACCGAACTCGACGACCGCATCGCGATTGGTGGATACGGCAACGAAGTGCCGCGCGATGGCGGCCTCGTTATGCAGGCTGGCGAGGCACCATTCACGCGCCGAACAGGCGTTGGCGAGCGTGTCCTGCGTGGTGAAGGTCTTGGACGCGACGACGAACAAGGTGGTCGCCGGGTTCAGGTTGGTCAGCGTCTGCGCGAGCTGCGCACCGTCCAGGTTGGACACGAAATGCACGCGCAACCACGGGTTCTGGTAAGGCTTGAGCGCCTCGCACACCATCTTGGGGCCGAGGCTCGAACCGCCGATGCCGATGCTGACGATATCGGTGATCGCCTGCCCGGTGTAACCCAGCCAGCGGCGCTCGCGGACATCTTCCGAGAATGCCCGCATGCGCGCCAGCACCGAGCGGATGCCGGGCATCACATCGACGCCGTCGACCTGGTAGTCACGGTAACCCAGGTTGCGCAAGGCCATGTGCAACACGGCGCGCCCTTCGGTATTGTTGACCTTGTCGCCACGCAGCAGGCTGTTACCCCAGAACGACAGATCGGCGGTCTCAGCCAAGGCCATCAGGCGGCGCACGGTCTCTTCGGTGATCAGGTTCTTGGAATAATCGAGGTAGATACCGCATTGTTCGAGGCTGAAGCGTTCGCAGCGTTCGGGGTCTGCCTCGAACAGATCGCGCATTCTCAGGCGACCGATTTCTTTCCAGTGTGTTTCCAGTGACTTCCAGGCAGGCGTTTGACTTATCAGCGGCATATACGAGGTATTCAGGCGTGGCGGGTGTTTCAGAATTTTCCTGCGGCAAACTTGCCGCAAATTTGCGAAAGTATACCAGTGACGGAAGACACGACAGTGACATGGTCGTCGCTGCCGACGATGCAGTACCAACCAGCGAGTAACGTCCAGTGAGCGATCTGTTTATCGATGCCTGTGTAAAACATGACAAGTCCTTGCGTGGACGCGTCAAACTCCTCGGGCGTCTGTTGGGCGACGTCATCGCCAGCCAGGCCGGCGGCGACGTATTGCGCTCGGTCGAACGCCTGCGCAAGGGCTTCATCCAGATGCGCGACGAGCCGGACCCGGTGCGACTCGCGCGACTGAAAAAGTTCATCAGCACGCTGTCACCGGACGCGCTGCGCCCCGTGATCCGCGCGTTCAGTATCTATTTTCAATTGGCCAACACCGCCGAGGAAAGCTTTCAGCACCGCCAGCGCCGGCGAATCGCCGCCAAGGGCGGCGTGCTGTGGAAAGGGTCGTTCGATGCCTGTCTGCGCGACCTGCGCAACATGGGCGTGAGCCCGGACGAGCTGCAGGACCTGTTCGAAGAGATCCGCTACATGCCGGTCTTCACGGCACACCCGACCGAATCCAAGCGCCGCTCGATCATGCTGCAGATGCGCCGGATCTTCGAAAGCAACGAGGCGCTCGACGCCCCGCCGACCTCGATCGACTATAAAGAGCATCACACCCGCAACCTGCGCACGCACATCCAGACCTTGTGGAAAACCAACGAGGTACGTCCGTCGCGGCCGGATGTGCGCCACGAGATCCGCATGGGCATGCATCACTTCCGTGAAGCCTTGTTCGATGCGATTCCCGTCGTCTATCAGCGTCTCGAAGGCGCGATCAGACGCGCCTACCAGGATCACCCCGACTATCATGGCATCGATGTACCGGCCATGATCCGCTTCGGCAGCTGGATCGGTGGCGACCGCGACGGCAACCCGAACGTTACGGCATCGACGACGCGCGAAGCGATCCTGACCCAGCACGTTACGATCCTGCGCACCTATATCGAACGCGTCGACAAGCTGATCGGCATCCTTACCCAATCGCTGGAATTCTGCACGCCCTCGCCCGCCTTCATGGCAAGCCTGACGGAAGATGAGAGCTACCGCGCGAGCTACGACCAGGAATGGCCGGCACGTTTCTCACAAGAGCCCTACCGGCAGAAGCTGTATGTAATCTCGCTGCGCTTGCGCAAGACCGAGACGCGAGCGCGCGCCTGGTTGGATCCGCATACCGACCTCATTCCCGATCCCGGCTATGCGAATGAGATCGACCTGCTGCGCGACCTTGAATTGATTCGCGACTCGCTGATCAGTCACGGCGACAGCAACGCAGCGAATGCCGAACTGCTCGATCTCATTCGCCTGGTGCGTACCTTCGGTTTCTACCTCGCCCGCCTGGATGTCAGGCAGGAATCGACGGTACATACCGAAGCGGTCGCCGATGTTCTGGCCAAACTCGGCATCAACAACGACTACCAACAACTCGACGAGAGCCAACGCCTGCAATTGCTCGGCGAACTGATCGAGAACCCGCCGGTGATCACCGATCGCAGCGTGCTCGATGAAATGACACAGGAAGTGCTGCGGGTGTTCGACGTTATCGGCGAGATGCAGGACGCCATCAGCGAGCGGGTTATCGGTCGCTACGTGATATCGATGGCGCATCACGCATCCGATGTGATGCATGTGATGTTCCTCGGCAGCCTCGCCGGGCTGGTCGGCCAACAGGGCGAGATCTTCCAATGCCGCATCGGCGTTTCACCGCTGTTCGAGACGATCAACGACCTGTCGCGTATCGAACCGGTTGTATCCGAGCTGCTCGACCATCCGGTTTACCGCCGCCTGCTGAGCAAGCACAGCCGGCTGCAGGAGGTCATGCTCGGCTATTCGGATTCGGCGAAAGACGGCGGTATCGTTGCGTCCGCCTGGATGCTGTATCGCGCGCAACAACGCGTGATCGCATTGGGCGAAGAGCGCGGAGTGCGCATCCGCCTGTTTCACGGTCGCGGCGGCACGATTGGCCGCGGTGGCGGCCCAACCCACGAGGCAATCCGCTCGCAGCCGGCCGGCACGCTGCTCGGCCAGATCAAGTTCACCGAACAAGGTGAGGTGCTGTCGAACAAGTACAGCAACCGCGAGACGGCGATCTACGAACTGACCATGGGCCTGACCGGTGTGGTCAGCGCGAGCACCGGCCTGATCCGCAAGGTCGAGCCCGACAACCCCGTGTTTCACAACAACATGGACATCCTGGTGCACAAGGGCGAGCAGGCGTATCGCCAACTCACCGAGCAGACGCCGGGGTTCCTCGACTACTTCTACGAGGCCACCCCGGTATCCGAGATCGGCATGCTGAATATCGGCTCGCGCCCCTCGCACCGGGCCAAAGGCGATCGTTCCAAGTCATCGGTGCGCGCCATCGCCTGGGTTTTCGGCTGGGCTCAAGCACGGCAGACGCTGCCCGCATGGTACGGCCTGGGCACGGCGTTGGAGGCTTGCTGCAGCAATGAGAAAAAACGCCTGAAGTCGCTACGCAAGATGTACCAGGAATGGCCCTTCTTCCGCGCCCTGCTCAGCAATACACAGATGGCACTGAGCAAATCGCGCATGGACATCGCGCGCGAATATGCCGACCTGTGCAGCGACACGGCGGCAAGCAAGCAGGTTTTCGAGATGATCGAAGATGAGTACTGGCGCGCGGTCAAGTGGGTACGCAAGGTCGCCGAGATCGATGAGCTGCTCGACGAGAACCCCTTGCTCAAGACGTCATTGAAACGACGTGATCCGTATCTCGATCCCCTCAACCACATCCAGCTCGAACTGCTGCGTCGCTACCGCGATCCGTCCACCCGCGAAGTGGACCGCGAGGCAAGCCTCGACCCCCTGCTACGTTCGATCAACGCGATCGCCGGCGGTATGCGCAACACGGGTTAGTTGTTCGATATGCGTCAGCCAAGGCCTTGGGTTCGCCCAAGGCCCGGACACCTGGCGGTATAATCCCGGCATCAGCAATCGATCGTCGACCATGTCGGAACCGAGCCGGCAGACGCCCACGGATAAGGAGGATAGATGGCCGTGATCCGTGCGTTGGTGTGCCTGGTACTCGCCTGTGTATTCTTCACCTCCGGCCAGGCCGCCGAACCGCAAAACAACAACGATGCCGAACTCGACGCACTGATGCAGATGCTCGAGCAACAGACAGAGATCGCTACCAAGACCGGCCTGAACAAGGATTTCGTCCCCGGCCTGGTTTCCCTGCTCGACGGCCGCGACATGGAACGGCGTGGGATGCGCACGGTCGCCGAGGCACTGACCTTGGTGCCGGGACTCAACATCACCTCGAATGGCCACGGCGCCAGCCAAATCCTGGTTCGCGGCATGACCCCCGCCTTCGCGTCGAGCACGGTAAAAGTCATGCTCAATGGGATCAGCCTCAGCTCGCCGGTACTGCGCGGCAATGCGGCATTCCTGGAGGTACCCATCAGCCAGGTTGAACGGATAGAGATCGTTCGCGGGCCGGGTTCGGCCGTTCATGGCGAGTTCGCCTTGATGGGTATCGTCAACATCATTACCCGTAACCAAGGCAAACGCCTGAGCGGAGAGATCGACGAAGCTGCGACTTGGTCGGGCGGCGGCGTCTACAGTTGGCAGTCGGAAGACCGCGACTGGGATTTCGCGCTGAACGCAGCGGCCGCCGCACACCGGGGTGGCGACCTCGATGCACAGAGTGATGCCCTGTATCAGTTTGGCTTAGGCGCTTTTTCCAATGCCCCAGGGCCGGCCAACTCCAAGAAACACTACCGTTCGATACTGTTCAACGCAGACAGCGACGACTACAGCTTCAAGGCGCAGTGGCTGCAATTGGGCGCCGGCGATTTCTTCGGTATCAACGAATACCTGCCGCCCGACAGCCAGAAGATCATTTCGACCAATGACTACTTCAACCTGCAAGGCGAACGCCATCTGCAAAGCAGTGAGCTGGGCGAGTTGGACGTGCGTTTCGGTTGGACACGCATCAATCGCGATGTCGACAAACGCTATGTCGGCCCGCCCGAGCTCTTCGGCGGCCCGCCCGGTGACGATATCGTGGCCGACGTCGACCTGGTGGAAGACCATACCTATGCCGAGTTCGATCTGCGCCGCCGTTACGGCGATCACGGGCTCTTGTTGAGCGGCGGCGTGGCCTATACCGACGTCGCAAAATCGCGACTGCTCATCAATCTCGACCCGGCGAGCTTCCTGCCCACCGTGCAAAAGAATGCGTTCTTCCCGGTGGTCGAGAAAGACGACGATCGCTGGAACTACCACCTGCTCGCACAGGACGAATGGCGCATCGATGACCGCCTGTCGCTGACCTACGGCGCACGCTTCGACGACTACGACGATGTCGGTAGCGCATTCACGCCCCGCTTGGCCGCAGTCTATCGGGCGAGCCGCGACCTGACGCTCAAAGCGCAATACGCGCACGCCTTCCGTCCGCCGACCCTGTACGAGATCGGCGGCAGCCTGGAAGACCTCGAGCCGGTCGAATCCGACAATTTCGAGATCGCCGTAATCTACGGCCAGCAGGGCAACCGCGTCGCCGTCACCCTGTTTCACCACGACATTCGTGACCTGATCGTGTTCAACTTCACGCCCACCGGTGCGGGCTATCTCAACCTCGACGGCGCCCACAGCAGCGGGGTGGAGATCGAAGCCGAGCGCCGTCTGAATCGCTTCGTGTCGATCGACGGCAACATCAGCTACACGCGACCACGCGATGAATCGGTCGACGAAGACATCATGGATTCCACCCGCTGGCTGGCCAACGCGGGGGTCCGCTTCACGCCCACGCATGATCTGAGCTTTCACCTGCAGGCGAATTATGTCGGCGAACGGGTTCGCGCATGGTACGACCCGCGCGATCCGATAGACGATTCGATCACCGTCGACGTCAGCGCCGATTGGCAGGCCGCGCCGGATCTCATCGTGCGTTCGGGCGTCCGCAACGTCGGTGATGTCGATCGCACCTATCCCGCTCGTGCACTTACCTATGCCGATGACTTTCCCACGCAGGGGCGCACCTTTTGGCTGGGCCTGATCTATCAGCCCGGGATCTGACGGACAAGATTGAACACCGCAGGATTTACCACCTTGTCCGATTCGAAGCACGCAGCGCCGCACAAGCCTATACGCAGACGATGGATCTGGGCGTTGCTGCTGTTGGTGTGTTTCGGTTCACTGCAGGCCAACTCGGTAATCGGCCCCCGGTTGCGGGTCGGCATCAACCTGTTTCCGGCGTTCCTCGCCGCGCGCATGCAGTCCGAGCAGCGCCCCGACCACGCGGTCGTGGTGTTCGTCGAGATGAATCGCGAAATCGAGCAGATCGTCGATCTGCTGGAAGATCGTCTGCGCAGATCGATGCCCGACACCACGCTCAGCTTGGCGAAGGCAGGCACGCTGGCGGCCGTGCACCGCAACCGACCGATCACCGCACTGTTCATCGCGCAACACCTCAGCGAGGTCGAGATCGCCGAACTCACCCGATTTGCTGATTCTATGCAGATCATCAGCTTTTCGCCCTTCGCTGGCGACGTCGAACGTGGCATTCTCGGCGGTATTGCTGTTTCCGACAGGATATTACCGGAGATCAACCTGGGCACGCTTCGCCGCAGCGGCATTTCACTGAAACCTTTTTTCCTGAGAGTTGCCAGGCACTATGGATCCGGTGCTGCGGAATAAACACCGGCCACGCAGCCCAGTGGCGACCGTCTTCCTGGTGCTGATGCTCACCCTGGCGACGTTGGGCGCGCTCGACTGGCTGTTGGTGCTCGAACCGCGTCTGCGCAGCGAGGCACAGACAACGGCCCGCGCGCTGGCGCACGCCGAGGCGCGCAGCCTGCAGCCGCTGATCGGCAGTCGCTCCCATCAACCCAAGATCCAGATGATTCGCGACGCGGTCAGCGAGATGTTGATCCTGACCGACGCCAACACCGAGAGACCCTTCTTCTCGGCAATCAGCATTGAGTTCGCACCACCCTGGGTGAGCGCTTCGTTCGCCATGGGCGACGACTCCTGTACCGATTGTTTCGCCAACGAGATCCCGCTGTTCGATCCGAACTCGGGTGACCTGATGGCGATATTGCGCATCAAGAGCAGCCCGGTGTTCTACCAGGCGATGCGCGACGATATGCGGGCGAGCTTCCTGATCTGGACGGCCGGCCTGCTCGCCTTGATGAGTCTCGGCTGGTGGGCCTTGAGCCTGTTTCAGACCCACTCGGATGAAAGCGATGTGCGTGCCGCGGCCATCTTCAACACCTCGCCCATCCCACTGCTGCTGATCAGTCGTCCGCACGGCACCATCATCGACACCAACGGTGCCGCGACGCATCTGTTCGATGCGGTCCCGCTCAGCTATTCGCGCATCAGCGATCTGCTCGACCGACACTCGTTCGAGCAACTGCTGCTGGTCGAGCCGGGCACACGACTGGCATTCGAAACCGAGCTCCACCTCACCGGTCGCGATCTGCCGGTGAAGGCAACGGCGACCGCGCTGACCCTCGACGGACGCGAACTGCTGGTAGTCGGCCTGATCGATATCACCGAAGAAAAGGCATTCGAAAAACGCCTGGCAGCCGAGAAGGAAAAAGCCGACGCCGCCAGCCGCGCCAAGAGCACCTTCCTCGCCACGATGAGTCACGAGATCCGAACGCCTTTGAACGGCATCCTCGGGTTCACCCAGGTGCTCGCCAATGGCGACCTGAGCCGCGACCAACGCGAACACCTCGAACTGATCGACCTTTCCGCCCGCAACCTGCTGGGCGTAATCGAAGAGGTACTGGATTTCTCGCGCATCGAGGCCGGCAAGTTTTCGGTTCGTGAATCGAGCGTCGACCTGCCGCTGCTGCTCGACGACACGGTGCGGCTGTTTCGTGCCAAGGCAGAAAGCAAGGGACTGGAGCTGGTGTACCGCGAAGCGACCGAACTGCCGGCAACGATCAATACCGACGGTCTGCGCCTGCGGCAGTTGCTCGGCATTCTCGTCGACAACGCCATCAAGTTCACACCGCGCGGCGGCCTGGAAGTCGAAGTCGAGATACGCGAGAGTGAGCAAGAACCGCTGCTGATCTTCAAGGTGATCGACACCGGTATCGGTATTGCCGAATCCGAACTGCCGAAGTTGTTCGAACCCTTCTACCAGGTCGACCAAACCAGTCGTCGCCCGTTCGGCGGCACCGGCCTGGGCCTGGTCATCGCACGCAACATCGCCGAGTCCCTGGGCGGTACGATCGCGGTGACCAGCGAGGAAGGCCACGGCTCGTGCTTTACCGTGAGCCTGCCATTGCTGATCAGCGATCAGCCGGCGACGCTACCCTCGCCGTTGAGCAAGCGCCGCGTCAGCGCGTCGACCACCAACAACCGGGCCTTGGTCGTCGACGACGATCCGATCAACGGCAAACTGCTGGTGTATCTGCTGCAGGCACGCAATGTGATCGCCGAGCGCGTCGAATCGGGCTCTATGGCGCTACGCCAGATCGAACACGCCACCTACGATATGGTGTTTCTCGATCTGCATATGCCCGGACTCACCGGCTGGGACGTGCTCGAGGAACTGCAGAAACGCCAATTGAACGGCAAACGCAACTATCCGCCATTGATCGCCACCACCGCCGACGTGCAGAAAGACAGCCGCGAGCGATTGCTGGCTGACGGCATGGACGATTTTCTGGCGAAGCCTGTGGAGGCCGGTGCGCTCGACGAGATCATCGAGCGCTGGAGCCCGGTTACCTGATCAAGCTGCCTGGCCAGTCGACCTGAATAGGCCCGAGTGCGACGTCCTCGAACCCTGAGTTAGCGGCTCACCTCGAGGTTGTCGATCAGCCGCGCCTTGCCCAGGTAGGCTGCCGCCAGGATCACCAGATCGCGATCGTCATCGTTCGGCTCCGCCAGATCGCGGGCGCGCCTGATGGCGACGTAATCGGGCTTGAGCCCGCTGTCCAACAACTCCTGCGCGGCGGTCGACTGCAGCCCGGCGAGGTTGGTGTCGCCTTCCTTGAGCTTTGTCGCGATACCGGTCAAAACCCGGTACAACACCGGCGCGATGGCGCGCTCGTCAGACGTCAGATAGCCATTGCGCGAACTCATCGCCAGGCCGTCACTCTCACGCAAGGTCTCGGCGCCGACGATGCGTACCGGCATCGCCAGGTCTTCGACCATCCGCCGAATCACCATCAGCTGTTGAAAGTCTTTCTTGCCGAACACGGCGACATCCGGTTGCACCATGTTGAACAGCTTGCACACCACGGTCGCCACGCCGACAAAGTGCCCCGGCCGGCACACGCCGCACAGAACGTCCGAGATACCCGGCACCTCGACCCGCGTCTGCTCGGCCTGCGGTTTGGGATACATCACGTCAACGTTGGGGGCGAAAAGAAGATCGGTGCCCTCGCCTTCGAGCATCTCGCTATCGCGCTCGAGCGTGCGCGGGTATTTGTCGAAATCCTCACCCTCGGCGAACTGCATCGGGTTGACGAAGATGCTGACAACCACCCGGTCGGCCAACTTGCGCGCCTCGCGCACCAGCGAGAGATGCCCTGCGTGCAGGTTGCCCATGGTCGGAACGAAAGCGACATTGCCGCCACGCCGCCAGATATCGACCTGCGCGCGCAGCTCGCTTATTTCATTGATGGTTATCACGAAAAGCTGTGCTCCTTGCCGGGGAAGGTAGCGTCCTTCACCGCTTTCACATACGCGGCAAGTGCACCTTGAACGCTGCCGGTGTCGGCGAGGAAATCGTGCACGAAGCTCGGCTTGCCGTGCATCGTGATCCCGAGCATGTCGTACAGCACCAGTACCTGGCCGTCTGTTTCGACGCCGGCACCAATGCCTATCACCGGGATATCGAGGGCGCGGGTGATCTCTTCGGCCAGTACGGCAGGAACACACTCGAGCACCAGCATCTGCGCGCCGGCCTCCTGCAACGCCACTGCATCTTTGAGAATGCGTTCGCCTTCGTGTTCGCCACGCCCCTGCACCCGGTAGGCGCCGAGTTGGTGAATCGACTGCGGCATCAGGCCGAGGTGCCCGCATACCGGTACCGCGCGCGCGGTGAGGTGATGTACCGTTTCCAATTGTGGCGCGCCACCCTCGATCTTGACCATGTGCGCGCCGCCCTCTTTCATCAGGCGACCGGCGGTATCCAGTGCCTGCTTCGGCGTGCCGTGGCTCATGAACGGCATGTCGGCAATGACCATGGTTCGCCGGCTGACCCGCATGACGTTGGCGGTGTGGTACACCATGTCGTCGACCGTTACCGGCAGGGTGCTTTCGTGCCCCTGGATGACGTTGCCCAGCGAGTCACCGATCAGGATCACATCCATGCCGGCGGCTTCGATCTGCTGCGTGAAGCTTGCATCATAGCTGGTCATGACGGCGATCTTCTCACCGTCCGCTTTCATGCGGTTGAGCGTGCTTATCGTGATTTTGCCCACCTGGCCTCCTCCGGATGCGAAACCGTCTCTGTGGCGATGAATGTCAGTTTATCGCCAGCGGTGAAGGGTTGAAATAGCGCTTGCCGTGGTGTCGCTGACAAATCTGCTCGAACAGCGATTGGTAGTCGGCCTCGCTGTCGACAGGATTGATCTCGCCGGCATTGACGATCAGCACCGGCGCCTGCTCGTAATAGTAAAAGAACTCGGTGTAGGCGTCGGACAGCCGTTCGAGATAGTCGGGTGTGAGCGTCTTTTCCTGGGCACGATCACGCTTGCGGATGCGCTCCATCAACACCTCGACCGGGGCCTGCAGATAGACCACCAGGTCAGGTAACGGCGCATCCATGGCCAGGCGGCCGTAGACCTCGTTGTACAGCGCCAGCTCATCGGGGTGCAGGTTCAGCTCGGCGAACAGGCGGTCCTTGTCGAACATGAAGTCGGACACCAGTCGGCGATCGAACAGGTCGCGTTGTTTCAACTGATCCAACTGGCGGCTACGTTGAAACAGAAAGTGCAGCTGGGTGGGAAATGCCGCGGCCTGTGCATCACGATAAAAACGCTCCAGAAAGGGATTTTCCTCGGCGCGCTCGAGCAGGCTGGGACAGGCCAGGCTCTCGGCCAGGCGGTTGACCAGGCTGGTCTTGCCGACACCGATCGGGCCCTCGACCACGATGAATTCGGGCGCTTCTTTAGCTGCCGTTTCATCCATCGGTACAAGCACCCAACCGCTGCAGACCGTCGGTATTCACTGACTGCAGTACAGCGACAAGTCGTCCGACGCCGGGGATGTCGAGGTCCTGAGCGACCTCGGCCAACGGCACCAGCACGAACGCCCGGGTGTGCATGTGCGCATGCGGCACCTGCAGGCGCTCCGATTCAATCGTGCGATCACCGAACAGCAGGATATCCAGATCGAGAGTCCGCGGACCCCAGTGCTGCCGCCGGACCCTTGCATGCGCCGCCTCGATCGCCTGCAGGCCGTCGAGCAGGTCGAGCGGCGCCAAGCTGGTTTGCAGCTGAGCGACCGCGTTCACGTAATCCGGTTGATCGGCCGGGCCCAATGGCGGCGAACCGTACAGCGCCGAATGCGCCGACAAGCGGGTGTCCGGCAAGGCATCGAGTTCTTCGAACGCGCGGCAGACCTGCCGGGCGGGATTGTCGAGGTTGCTACCGAGTCCAACGTAGACAACCGTTGTGAGATCGCTCATTCCTCGGCGACGGATGCCGGTTTGCGCCGCCGACGACGCCCCCGTCGCGGTCGCCGCCTGCCGCCTTCCCCTTCTTCGCTGGCCGGCGGGGTCGATGCATTGCCCTGCTGAAAATCAGTCCACCAGGCCGCGAGCTCCGAATCGGCCTCGCCGGCGGATGCCCGTAGCAGCAGAAAATCGTAGGCAGCGCGGAATCGGGGATGGGCCAGCAGGCGGGTCGGACGTTTGCCGCGGGTCTGGTTGAAGCGCGTCTGCAGCGTCCAGATCTCCTGCATCGGCGTGCTGAAGCGCCGCGGAATCGCAACCCGCGCGACCTGCCGCGAAACGATCTCGCCCCCGGCCCGCTGGATCGCCTGAAACATCGGAACGTCATCCGACTGCAAGGCTTCAGCGCGCTGCCGTACCGGCTCCCACAACAACACGGCGAACAGAAATGCCGGCGTAACCGGCTTGTCTTCGCGAATCCGGTTGTCGGTGTTTTCCAGGCCCTTGAGTACCAGGGTCAACGGGAATTCGTGATCGAGCCGCTCCAGGCTGTGCTCGGTATCCGGGAACAGCTGGCCGAACAGGCCATACTGGCGCAGCTTCTCGAAGGTGCCGGCCGCGGTGCCGGCCAGGAACAGCTTGAGCGTTTCCTCGAACAGGCGCGCCGGCGGCACGTCGGCAAGCAGCGATGAGAGCTCTGCAATCGGTGATTCGGTGTCTTCGGCGATACGGAAACCCAGCTTGGCGGCGAACCGGATGGCCCGCAGCATCCGCACCGGGTCTTCGCGGTAGCGCGTCTCCGGATCGCCCAGCAGGCGCAACACGCCCTGGTTGAGATCCTCGACCCCGCCGGCGTAGTCGATGATCGAGAAATCCTCGATGTTGTAGTACAGCGCGTTGACCGAAAAGTCGCGGCGCAGCGCATCCTCTTCGATCGTGCCGTAAATATTGTCGCGCAACACCCTGCCTTCGTCGGTCTGATGCTGATCCTCGGTCTGGTCCTGACCGGCGCGGAAAGTGGCCACCTCGATGATCTCGCGGCCGAATTGTACGTGCGCCAGGCGGAATCGACGGCCGACCAGGCGGCAGTTGCGGAACACCTCGCGCACCTGCTCCGGGCTGGCATCCGTCGCCACATCGAAATCCTTGGGTTCGCGCCCAAGCAGCAGATCACGCACACCGCCACCGACCAGATGGGCCTGATAGCCGGCGGATTTCAGGCGATACAACACCTTGAGCGCGTTCGGCGAGATGGCCGAGCGCGACACGCAATGGTTGTCACGCGAGATTACGACTGGATTGACGATGGGCGGATACCGGTACTTGTTGCGATTATTTGCGCCCAAATAATACACGGGTGTACGCACGCATTCACCGTAAAGCGTGCGACACACCCGCAGAACCGGTTATCCGGCTGTCCCGATCAGTAGTGAGAGGCCTCGGTGAGCATCGACATCACCTCGGTCAGATTGCTGTCGCCGTTCTCCACCGTGCACACCACATTGGCGACGCTACAAACCGACATCGCTTTGCCGCGCACGATCCAGCCGCCGGGCGGCGTCCAGCCCTTGATCTGGGTGAACATCGACAACTGGTCGGCGTTGCCCTGCACGATGCGCTTGTAGTCGTGCGCGAAATGCGCCAAAGCCTGCAGCTCACTCTCGGTCATCAGCCCGTAGCCTTCGACAAAGGCGCCGTCGTCGCGAAACTGACAAACCGCCGTTACCCCATCGACGGCAAGCAGCTGTTTGATCATCAGGCACCTCCCTGCTGTGCCAGAGCCTGGTAAGCCGCCTCGTAGTCCGCCTGCTTGTTGTCGACGACGACACCGAGGTTGCCGTCGGTAATGGCCGACCACTCCATGCCGATCAGCGTAAAGCCGTTGATCGGATAAAATCCTTTCGATTCCGAACTCGTCTCCCAGCCGCGCGCCTGCATCGTGGCGATCGCGTTATTGGCGACGCACATGTGGGCCAGCAGATCGAGGGCGGTTTCGCTCAATGCCGATCCCTCTGCGATCACATGCTCCTGCAGCTCGCCGCGATCGTTCATCACGAAGGCCGCCTGCGCGCCTTGCAAGGTCATGAGTTGATTCAAATCTGTCATTTTGGTCACTTCCCCTCGATTTATTCTTTTGCGTTCATCCGCACCACTTACACCAAGTCGTGCGATGCCCCGGCAAGACGCTTCTGCATCAGGGCGACGATCGTATTCAGCGAGGCCCCCTGGTTGTCGATGAAACAGAAAACGTTGGCGATATTGCAGACCGTATAGGCCGGTCCTCTTACGATCCATCCCTGCGGCGGGCTGCTGCCGCACTCCGGGCAGTGTTGCTCGAGCATGCCGACCTGCATGTGCTCACTCATTGTGGTCGCACGACACATGATCGCCGCCATGCGCGCCATGTCGTCGTTCATCTGACCTTTATAGGAAAACCTGTCACCGCGGTACGAGTACTCCCCCGCAGCGATAACCCCCGGCATGTTCGCCAGTTCGGCTGCCACAGACATTTGCCACTCCTCTTGCTTGGGCCACGCTTTTTTAATTGTTGTCGTTGATTTCGCCTTGCTCGGCTAAGCCGAGATTAGCACCTGAACATCATTAGCCATACCCTTGTTGCAACAGCAATTTTCGACGTCCCACATTACTATTTTTTATGTGATCCACTTCTGATGAACGGCGAAACGACTAAAGGCATGCCTTTCCCAGCCGATAGCTCGGAGCAATTGTCACACTCCGTTTCCACGTGCGGTCAATGAAGCGTTTGATGCTGGATAATCTTTCGCTGCGTACGAAACTGTGGAGCGGCACACTGGTCTTTGTGCTCGTTCTCGCGGTCGTTGCAGTTTTCGCGGTCAACAACCAACAGCGCACCAGTGCGGACGTTTCAAAAATGATCGATCAAGAACTGCCGGAGTTGCAAGCGGTGATGCGCTTGCGCAATCTCCTGCAGAACGAGATCGCCACGCTGGGGCTGTTTCTGCTCAGCGAAGACGACGAGTACCTCGCCACCCATGAGGTCAACGAACACCAGATCGAAGAGACTATCGCCGAACTCAACGTCATGTTGGAGAAAGCAGGCGATGCCAAGCAGCGCGCAACGCTGACCGACCTGCGCAACATCTGGCACGAGATCGAAACGGTCGAAACCCGTTTGATCGAACTGGCGAACACCCCGCTGCAACGCATCCCGGCGTTGGGTCTTGCCCAGCGCGACATGGCGCCGACCAACGCCGAAGCCATTGGCGAGATCCGCGGCGTTATCGAGATTCTGGATCTGAGTGGCGAAACGCCCGAGCATTTCGCACTATACGATCATCTTTACGATCTTTTGCACTACTGGGGGCGGATCAACGCCGAGGTCCGCGGCTTTCTCGCCTATCGCAATGAAGACGCGGCCGACAACGTTCGCAACTACCTTGCGGCGATCAAAGACAAGCAGGCAGAGATCGCCCGACTGCCGAACCTGCCCTTCGAACTTGAAAACATCCTTGGCTCGCTCGACCGATACATCGACGAACAAGCCGCCTCCTTCGAAAAGGTCGCCGAGCTGCATAGTGGACCGCGCTGGCGCCAGGACGCCTACGAAGCCCGCACCCACATCACACCGTTGCAGAAACGCGCGGGTGCCCTGATCAACGCCCTTGCCGACAGCATCACCGCCAAGGTCGATGCGCGTTCGCGCGCCCTACTCGACGAAACCGAGCAGCAGACCTACCTCACCTTGTGGGGCGTGCCTGCCGCAGTGTTTATCGGCCTGGCTTTGATGTGGAGCATCATTCGCATCGTGACCTCCCGCATATCCAACGCCGTCGACGCGCTGCGCGACGTCGCTGAAAGTGGCAACCTGACCCATAGACTCGACGAGATCGGCAAAGACGAAATCGCCGACCTGGCCCGCTACTTCAATCGCTTCGTCAGCAAGATCAAGGGCGTCGTCGACCTCGTGGTTTTGTCGTCCAGCTCGCTGGCCGGCGAGTCGACCCGCATGAGCGAGGCCACGGAGATCAGCCAATCTTATGCCTCTCGCCAGCAGGCGGATGTCGAAGAAATTGCGGTGTCGATCACGCAGATGGAAGGGTCGGCGCTGCAGGTGAAAGAAAACGCCCAGGCGGCCGCCGATGCCGCGGCGACCGCCAACGATCATGCGCAGGCCGGCCAACACGCAGTGGGCGCGGTAACCGGCGCGATCGAGTCGCTGGTCAACGAGGTGGACGCGGTGTCCGGCATCATCGCTCAACTCGAGACCGACAGCAGCCAGATCGGCGTGGTGCTCTCGGTCATTCGGACCATCTCGGAGCAGACCAACCTGCTCGCGCTGAACGCGGCGATCGAGGCGGCGCGGGCCGGAGAAGCCGGTCGCGGGTTCGCGGTTGTCGCCGACGAGGTGCGTAAGCTGTCGAAGAAGATCCATTCGGAGACCGACCACATCGAGTCGATCATCCAAACCCTGCAGCAAAATGCCCAATCGGCGGTGGCGGCTATCGGCCGCAGCGATCAACAGGCCGAAGAGGTCGCCGCGAAGACCGCCAACGCCACGGCTGCGCTGGCGGCTATCACCGATTCCGTCGCCAGCATCACCCAGCTCAACGCGGGCATTGCCGAGCACACCGGTATGCAGAGCGCCGGCGTTGTCGACGTGCACCACAAAGTCGACTCGATCCGCGAAACCTCCACCCAGGCCGCGGCCACCGCCCAATCGGCCAACATGTCGAGCAAGGAGTTCACCATCATGGCCGGCCAGCTGCAGGACCTGGTGAAGCAATTTCTGCTCGACCATAAAGAACTGCGAAACCAACCCGCTGCGGCAACCGCCTCGGCGGCCGGGCCGGCTCCGGCAGTCGCCGATAACGTTGACGACGGCGATATCGAACTATTCTGACACGCCTTTTCCGACACCACGCCGACGGTGCCGTCGCGCGGTGCGAACCGGTATACTTTGCTTTTGTATTGGAAGCACTGGCCGGATCCCGACTCGATGGAAAAAACCTACAACCCACACGCAATCGAACAGCACTGGTACGAGATCTGGGAGAAGAACGGCTGGTTCCAGCCGGTAAGCGATCAGGCCGACGGACGCGCGGCCGAAGGCGCGCCCTACTGCATCATGATCCCGCCGCCGAACGTGACCGGCAGCCTGCACATGGGCCACGGTTTCAACAACACCGTGATGGACACGCTGATCCGCTACAACCGCATGCGCGGACGTCCCACCCTGTGGCAGCCCGGCACCGACCACGCCGGCATCGCGACCCAGATGGTCGTCGAACGTCAGCTCGAGGCCGACGGCAAGACCCGCCACGACCTCGGCCGAGACAAGTTCATCGAACGCGTATGGGAGTGGAAGGGCGAATCCGGCGGCAACATCACCCGCCAGCTGCGTCGCCTGGGCTCATCGCTCGACTGGCAGCACGAACGCTTTACGATGGACGACGGCCTGTCCGATGCGGTGCAGGAAGTCTTCATCCGCCTGTACGAAGAAGGCCTGATCTACCGCGGCAAACGCCTGGTGAACTGGGACCCGAAGCTGCACACCGCCGTGTCCGACCTCGAGGTGATCTCCGAGGAAGAAAGCGGCCACATGTGGCACATGCGCTACCCGCTGACCAACGGCCAGGGCCACCTGGTGGTGTCGACCACCCGGCCTGAGACGATGCTCGGCGACTGCGCGGTCGCCGTGAACCCGGAAGACGAACGCTACAAGCACCTGATCGGCGAATTGGTCGAACTGCCGCTGACCGGGCGCAAGATCCCGATCATCGCCGACGAGCATGCCGACCCCGAATTCGGCACCGGCTGCGTGAAGATCACGCCGGCGCACGACTTCAACGACTACGCGGTCTGGCAGCGTCATCGCGACGAGAACCCGATCAGCAGCCAGATCCATGGTGGCCTGATCAACATCTTCACCATCGATGCGGCGATCCGCGACAACCTCGCCGAAGAAGACGCCCTGATCCCGAGTGCCTACATCGGCATGGATCGCTACGACGCGCGCAAACAGATCGTCGCCGATCTCGATGCACAAGGGCTGCTCGAAAAGGTCGTCGACCACAAGCTGATGGTGCCGCGCGGCGATCGCTCCGGCGCCGTTATCGAACCCTTCCTGACCGACCAGTGGTATGTGAAGGTCGGCCCGCTGGCCAAGCCGGCGATCGAGGCCGTCGAGACCGGCAAGATCCGCTTCGTGCCCGACAACTGGAAGAACACCTACTACGAGTGGATGCGCAACATCCAGGACTGGTGCATCAGCCGCCAGATCTGGTGGGGCCATCGCATCCCGGCCTGGTACGACGACAACGGTAACGTCTACGTGGCGCGCGACGAACAGGCGGTGCGCGAAAAGCACAAGCTGCCGGCCGACTATCCGCTGACCCAGGATGAAGACGTGCTCGACACCTGGTTCAGCTCGGCGCTGTGGCCATTCTCGACCCTCGGCTGGCCCGAGAAGACCCAGCGCCTGGAGATGTTCTACCCGACCAGCGTGCTGGTGACCGGTTTCGACATCATCTTCTTCTGGGTCGCACGCATGATCATGATGGGCATGAAGTTCATGGACGACGTGCCGTTTCATGAAGTCTATGTGCACGGCCTGGTGCGTGACTCGCAAGGCCAGAAGATGTCGAAGTCGAAGGGCAACGTGCTCGATCCGATCGACTTGATCGACGGCATCGACCTCGAAGCGCTGGTCGACAAGCGCACGCGCGGCATGATGCAGCCGCAGCTGGCGAAGAAGATCGAGAAACAAACGCGCAAGGAGTTCCCCGACGGCATCCCGAGCTTCGGCACCGACGCCCTGCGTTTCACCTTCGCCGCACTCGCTGCAACCGGTCGCGACATCAAGTTCGACATGGGGCGTATCGAAGGCTACCGCAATTTCTGCAACAAGCTGTGGAACGCCGCGCGCTACGTGCTGAGCAATACCGAAGGCGAGGACTGCGGCGCAAACAACGAAGAGCTGGAACGCTCGCTGGCAGACCGCTGGATCCTGTCACGCCTGCAAAAGACCAAGCAGTCGGTTGCCGATGCGATCGAAGGTTACCGCTTCGATCAGGCCGCACAGGCGATCTACGAATTCACCTGGAACGAGTTCTGCGACTGGTACCTTGAACTGTGCAAACCGGTACTGACCAACGACGATGCATCCGCGGCCGCCAAACGCGGCACCCGCCGCACCCTGGTCAGGGTACTTGAGTCGCTGCTGCGTTTGACCCACCCCATCATGCCGTTCATCACCGAAGAGATCTGGCAGCGGGTTGCACCGCTCGCTGGCAAGATCGATGCGTCGGCACAGCACACGATCATGAACCAGCCCTACCCCAGCTATCGCGCACCGTTGGTCGACGATGCCGCCGAGGCCGAGATGCAGTGGGTTATGCAGTTCATTCTCGGGGTGCGCAAGATCAAGGGCGAGATGGATATCGCGCCGAGCAAGCGCGTTCCTGTGCTGCTCGCCGACGCCAACGAGAAAGACCGGGAGAACGCGCAGAAACACCGTGCCTTCCTCGACTTTCTCGCACGTATCGAATCGATCGACGTGCTCGCACCGGGCGATGCCGGCCCCGAATCGGCGACCGCGCTGGTCGGCAACATGAAGATCCTGATCCCGCTGGCCGGCCTGATCGACAAAGATGCCGAACTCGCCCGTCTCGAAAAGGAAATGGGGCGGCTCGAACAAAACATAGATCGCACCGAGAAAAAACTGCAGAACCCGAACTTCGTCGACAAGGCACCGGAGGCAGTGGTGCAGAAAGAGCGTGACAAGCTCGAAGC
>MWSD01000057.1_pt1 | contig 25126 bp, 24 predicted proteins | sample 1021921 | NCBI WGS metagenome assembly MWSD01 (sample SAMN06338133, study PRJNA374545) | mollusc metagenome | biome: marine bay; material: sediment; isolation source: gill 40 cm from animal B | host: Kuphus polythalamius | place: Philippines: Mindanao | collected 2011-09-12 | reverse complement strand
CTTTACCTCGGTCGCGAGAAACTCATCGAGCCGTGCCTCGGCACCCGCGCGGGTCGGTTTCCATGCCTTGGCGATGCCCTGATCCCAGTCGATCTTCGGCAGCAGGCCGAGGTCGTCCAGGGCCACGGCGCCGAGAGATTTCTTTTTCCTGATGATGCTCACCCAGGGTGTATCCTGCGTGCTGTCGCTGTCGGCCTTGGGGAGCTCGAATTCGAGCAGCCGCTTCCAGAACGGCGTGAACACCCGGTACGGCCCACCCTGCTTGGTCTGCACCTCCCACGGCTCGTACAACAGCGCAGCATTGCTGCTCTCGGCGACCAGGCCCTGATCGCGCAGCGCCTGCTTGATTGCCTTATCGCGTTCGATCGCGGCGGGTTCGTACAGCCGGTTCCAGTACACGGCATCGGCGCCGGTCTGTTCAACGAGGTGCTTGAGGGTGCCGAGACTCTTGCCTTCGCAGATCAGCAACCTGCCGTCGAGCTGCTCGTTCAGATCGGCGAGCGCATGGTGCAGCCACCAGTCGGATGCGGCCCCTGGTGCCCAGTCGCCCTCCTCATCGGGGGCATGGATATACACGCCGAGGACGTCGTCATGGTTGGCCGCGGCCCGGGCGACGGCGGGGTTGTCTACCAGCCGCAGGTCGCGGCGAAACCAGACAATTGCGAGACTCACGTCGCCGTCAGGCCGGCGGCTCGGTAGCCAGCATCGACGGCCGCTGCGCCATTCCGGCATACCATTCGCTAAGTGCCGGACGGGTGTCGCGCCACGTGCCGACCGCACCGCGCAGGTCGAGATAACCGAGTGCCACCGCCAGGCTCAGCGTGCCCAGATCGATACGCTCCGCGAGCTGCTCGATGTCGTTCTCGAAGAGGTCGAGAGTGCGGCTGATTGCACGCCGCTTGAGGTCGATCCACCAGTCCCAGCGCTTCTCTTCGGGGCGCTTGATGGTTTCCATGAAGATCAGCACCGCACTGTCGAGTACACCGTCGGCCAGCGCCTGTTCGCGCAATACCTGCCAGCGCGCCTCGCCATCGAGCGGGATCATGGGTTGCCCGTCGTGCTGGTGGTCGAGGTATTCGCAGATCACCGGGCTGTCGTAAAGCGTGGTGCCGTCGTCAGCAACCAGGGTCGGCACCATCGAGAGGGGATTTTCGGCGGTGAGATGATCGGGTTCCGACCAACCGTCGACGGTCTCGGCTTCGACGCGATCGGCCAGACCGATCTCGTGCAGCATCACCATGACCTTGCGCACATAAGGCGAGGTATGCGAGTGGCGTAGCAACATGTCGCCCCCTTGAGGACTCAGCTTATTGTTCTTCGCGCCTCGGCCTGAACAGACATTCAGGACAATTCGCGGATCTTGTTGTTCCGCGATTATCCGGTCGCGGCCGCCGCTTGCCCAGCGGCCGCCCGGTGGCATGTCCAGATCAGGCGGCGTCGGCGCCGCTGATGATGTGCGACGGCAGATCTTTGCCTTCGTGGCGTTGGTCGTTGACCAGCAGATCCTTCGCGAACTGTTCTTCGTCGACGGTCGCGCCAAGGAATTCGGCGACCGAGCGCATGTCGACCTCGGCATTCTCCAGGCAGCAGGTGGCGCCCGGCGATGGGGTCATATTGAAGATCGCGCCGACACCGGTATCGATCTTGGCCTCGCCCATCATCAGCTTGCGGTTGTCCTTGTCGATCAGCTGCGGCCGGATGCCGCCGACGTGGTGGGCGAATTTCAGGTCTTTGTACTTCAGGTCCGGCACGATCTTGCGCGCATCCTTGAGGAACAGGCCGCGCCGCAGGATCGGGATCTCGAACAGGAAGTTCTTCAGGATGTAGTTGCGAATATCCTTGACCTTGAGCAGGTCGTACAGCACGTCCCAGACCTTGCGGTCGAAACGGAACACGCGCAGGAAGTCCTTCAAGGTTTCCCAGTTGTAGCGCTCGAGCACCGGCAGCACCAATGCGGTCGGCCCCCAGCGCGTCTTGCCCGGCACCATCACGTCCGGGTCACCGTGGATCGCGGCAAACGGCAGCTTGTCGTTCTGTACCGTGTACACCTTGCCGCGCAGTACCTGTGGGGTGAAGTAGTAGCTGCCGGCGACCGGCAGCACTGAGAAATGGTGGCCGTAGCCCAAGTCGTGCGCCAGCTGCAGGCTGTGACCGCCGGCGCAGACGACGATCGAACGCGCCTGGAACTTGGCCTCGCCGGTGTCGACCGTGAACAACTCGCCATCCTGTTTGATGTGATGCGCGCGGGTGTTGTAGTGAACCTCGACCTCGGTGCCCTCGCAGCGACGTGCCTGGCGCACGAACGAGCGGGCCAGCGCCTCGAAGTTCACGGCGGTGTATTCGTTCTCCGAGCCCAGCGCGACGATCTCTTCGGTACGCGGCCGGCCGTTGGTGGTGGCGACCGCAGGCTCGATGCCGGCGATATCGTCGAGTTCGAGTAGCTTGAGGCGCGGATAGTGCGGCGACAGCATCTCGAAGCGCTCACGCAGTTGCCGGCACTCGTTGGCGCCGACGCCCAGCACCATCTTCGGGTAGCGGAAGATCAGGTGGTCGATGTCCGGTTGCACCGTGGCGTAGTTCTCGACCATGCGCGCGGCGCGCTGCACTTTCAGGGCTTTCTCGAGACTGTAGTTGGTCTCGATATCGCCGCAGTGCAGCGTCTGACTGTTGTTGCTGTGCAACGAGTTAACGCGCGCAGGGGCGGCGTACTTCTCGAGCATGCCGACGTGCTTGATATCCGTGTATTTCGACGTCAAATACAGCAGCGCCGACCCGGTGACTCCACCACCGACGATCAGCAAATCAAAAACCTGGCTCATAAAGCAGTCTCCAGCATTAATTTTTTCGAGCATAGCGGCATCAAGCATTTACTGCTCATGAGGTTTTTTTCGACCTCGTCATTGATTCATTCCCTGTATTGCGCCAGATCAACTCACCCCGATTGATTATTTAGTATTTGCTTATATACTTTTCATCAACGGCAGGCAGTATCGCCGAGCCGCTCCCCACAGGCGGCAACCTCACAACCGATGAGCCAGGCTCACGACGAAAACATACGGAGAACCCGATCATGAAAAAGATCATCGCACTCGTTGCCGTCCTCGCTTCTGCCCAAGCCGGTGCTTGGTGGGGCAACGGCTATGACAATGGTTACAACAACGGCTATGGCTACGGTAACGGCTATGGCAATGGCGTACTGGACGGTGCCGGCGATGCTGCTGGTGAAGGCACCTTCAGCATGAACTTCTCGGGCCGCGGTCACACCAACATGCGTGGTTACGGCAATGGCTACGGTTATGGCGACGGTTACGGCCGTGGCTACAACTACAACGCTCCCTACTGGGGTGGTCCGTACGGCTATGCTCCGTACGGCTATGCACCGCCCGCTCCGGTTGCTCCTGCGCCCGCTGCACCGGAAGCAGAAGCCCAGTAAGTCACACCTTCAGGCCTCGACCGGGGCCGCGGTGTAGAAATGAAACCCCGTACCTCGGTACGGGGTTTTTCGTTGCGCTATGCTGTGCGCCCACTGAGCAACGGAGATTCAGCATGCGAACCCTGTTCATATTCACCCTGCTTTCGCTCACAGCCATTTCCCCCGCCACATTCGCTGCACAAGAGGAACTGCCGTACAACCGGGTGACGCTAAACGAATCCGCATCGCAGGACGTCGACAACGACCAGCTGGTCGCCGTGTTGTTCGCCCAGGCAGAGGGCAGCGACGCCGCGCAGCCGGCGGACGAGGTCAACCGGATCATGGACTGGGCGCTGAAGCTGGCCAAGGAACACAGCGAGGTCAAGTCACAGACGCTCGGCTACAACACCCAGCCGGTGTACAACAAATCAGCGATCCGCGGATGGCGGGTGAATCAATCGTTGCGCCTGGAGAGCCGCGACGCGCGCGTGCTCGGTGACCTGATCGGTAAGCTGCAGCAACAGTTGCAGGTGCAATCGCTGAATTACCAGGTATCGGAAGAGCAGCGCCGCAAGCATCTGGACGCGCTGACCGACAACGCATTGCGCCGTTTTCAGCAGCGTGCCGCTACGGTCGCCAAGTCGCTCGGGCGCAGCAGCTACCGCATCGTGCGGCTGGACATCAACGACGGTCGCCAGAACCCGATGCCGATGATGCGCGGCGCGGTGATGCATGCCGAGGCCGATTTCGCACCCGCACCCGCGGCGATCGATGCCGGCACCCAATCGATGCAGGTCAGCGTGTCCGGTGAGATCGAGGTCAGCGACAACTGACCGCAAGATCAGTTGACCCGGGCGTCCTGTCCCAACTGCGCAAGATAGGCCCCGATCTGCGCCAGTCGCCGGCGCACCGGTTCGTCGACATCACGCTGGGATTCCACGCACTGGTTGGCTGCCACGTATAGCTCGCTGGTTTGTTCACGGTCGAACAACTGCAACGCGGCGGCGACCGCGTCTTCTGATTCGGACAGCAGCGTCGCTGCCAGTTCGTCCTTGCCGATGGCGCTTTGCGGGTGCAGCAGGTCGGCGACCAGCGGTTGCTTCAGCAGCTCGAAATGGGTCTGGCGTGCGGCGCGCTCCTGGGCGAGTTCGTCGATCGCCTGCGGATCGCCGCCGGCGCCGTGCTCGACATTGCGCATGATCACGTCGACCAACTGCACGATAGCCGCCTGGTTCGTGGCATGGTCTTCGGCCAGCCCGGCCGACTGCTCAAAAAGACGATCGAGTTGCTCCTTGAGCGCCAGAATCACCTCGCTGCCCTCGTTCGGCTTGAGATCGACGGCACGCTGCACGGTGCTGCGCAGCTCGTCGAGAAAGGCGATCAGTTCTTCGTGATCGCGCCGCTGGCAGTCGAGAACTTGCGCCGGTAGTGGCGTTCGTGGCGACCGGGGAGTTGGCTGAACGGGATCGACATAGGGCTGTTCTTGAACCGGATGCGGGAAATCTGCGAGGTCGTCCATTCTACCCGTTCACGACGAACAACTGACCTCGAGATGCCGCCCCCAATCGGGCGGCTCGGCGGCATAGGCCTGCATGCCCGGCTGATCCTCGTAGGGCGTGGCCAACAGGTTCAGCAACCGGTCGACCTCTGCGTAGTCACCCTGCTCGGCCTGCGCGATCGCGTGCTGCGCCAGGTAGTTGCGCAGAATATAACGCGGGTTGACCCGGTTCATGCGTTCCCTACGCGCCGAATCCTCGCTCGATTCGGCCTTGAGGCGTGCGCGGTAGTCATGTGCCCAGGCATCGAACGCCTCGCGATCAATGAAGCGATCGCGCAGCGAGGTATCGTCGGCCGGCACGTCGCGTGCGAGGCCCGACAGGTCGCGAAACAGATTCGTGTAGTCGACGCCGCTACCGGCCATCAGGTCGAGCAGGCGCTGCGCCAGCTTCTGATCGTCGTCGCGCTCATCGATCAGGCCCAGCTTGGCGCGCAGGCATTCCACAAGCCGATCGACGGCTGCTGATCGAAGGCGTAGCGGCCGCGGTAGTCGGAATGGTTGCAGATGAAACCGGGATCGTAGGCGTCGAGAAAACCGAACGGACCATAGTCCAGGGTCAGCCCGAGGATCGACATGTTGTCGGTGTTCATCACGCCGTGCGCAAACCCGACCAACTGCCACTGCGCCATCAGGCGCGCAGTACGCTCGACCACCTCGGTCAGCAGCGCCAGGTAGGGCTGTGGCTGTTCGCGCAGCTGGGGATAGTCGTGATCGATGACGTAGTCAGCCAGATCTTTCAGCGCCGCATACTGCTGGCGATAAAAGAACACCTCGAACGATCCGAAGCGCACGTGGCTCGGCGCCATGCGCACCAGCAGCGCACCGCTTTCGATGCGTTCGCGATAGACCTCTTCGGCACTGTTGAACATGCACAGCGCACGAGTCGTCGGGATGCCGAGACCATGCATGGCCTCGGAGCACAAGTACTCGCGGATCGTCGAGCGCAACACCGCACGCCCGTCGCCGTCACGCGAGAATGGTGTGAGCCCGGCGCCCTTGAGCTGCAACTCCCAGCGTTCACCGGCATCGTTGACCACCTCGCCGAGGATCATCGCCCGACCGTCACCCAGCTGCGGCACATAGTGTCCGAACTGGTGACCGGCGTAGCACATCGCGACCGGCTCGGTGCCCGGCCATTCGGCCGAACCGCTCAGGCACGCCACCGCGCCGTTTACACGGATGCTGTGCGGATCGAGTTCGAGCAGCGCAGCCGCGCGCTCGCTGACGCTCACCAGGTGAACGTCTTGCAGCGGTGTCGGCTGCACACGGGCATGAAACGCGCCGGGCAGACGCGCATAGGTGTTGTCGAACCTGAGCTGATCGAGGGTCTTCATCGCCAACATGCTGCGGCGCACCCGGTGAGTTATCAACCCGCGCTGCTCACGGGAATCGGGACCGGAAACAGCCTGGCCGGCGCCCTTCCTGGGCCCCAATGTACGCTAGCGGACGACCTCTTCCATCGCCGTCGGGCTGAGCTTCAGGCGAAGCCGCGTAGCTGCGCTGTCGAGTGCCTTGTTGTTGCGCAAGGCCTCGCTGGTGTAACGATTGAGAGTGACGTCGAGCTCGACATAGTCAACCCGATCGTCGGAAACCCATGTGATCTCGGTCAGCTCGCCTTTGGTAGCGAGCTTGTAGACATTCACCTGCGGATATTCATCGAAGGTCGACACGGCCACATAGTATTCGTACTGACAGATACCGTGTGTTTCGACGAAGCAGTCCTGATCCATCGTCGGAACCTGGTACAACCTCACCGACAGGTCCTTGTCGATTTCCGGTTGCAGCTCGTTCAACGTGATGACCTTGCCGATCGACATGGCCTTGTACAGGCCCGCGTCGTCCGGCTCATCGTGCGCCCCGTTGCCGGCGCCGCCATGGACGCAGGCGGCCAGCGACAATGACAACAGCAATACCGTGGCTTTCATCAACCCGCCCTAGTTCACAGAGAAATGGATGTGGTCATTGTGACCGGAAACCGGGTGCGCGCTTCCGAGCTTTTTCTTGAATGACGGACCGAAGTTCTCGCGCCGATGGACATAGCCTTCGAACGCCGTCTGCAGGGCATCCACCACCGCCTTGACCGTGGTGTTGGACGGATAGTACGCGGCCATCTTCATGTCGTTGATGCGCGAGATGTCGACCGCCTTGCCGTTACCTTGCACGTGCCGACTCGGAAACTGATGCTGATCGTTGGCCGACGAGATGTAGATCTTGGAGAGCATGTGACCGGCAGCGACCTGCGGCTTCACCACGACCTTGAGGGCATCGATCACGCGTTGATCGACGGCCTTGTTCACGTTGGGCGAAAACTCGACGGTTACGCCGTTGATATTGCTCGGTATGTCAGGCATTTCGAATTCCTTTTCGGGTTGTCGGATCACACATCCATGCGCGTCGGCGATACAGATGACTTCACTGCTCTGCCAAGCGGCAGGCGCGGCGCCAGAATACGGATGCGCCGAGTGGACATCAACCACCGCGTCGCGCATACCGCCGGCCACGTCACATCGACGACTGGATTCCGCTGCCGCAAATGTCGAGGCACACGCGGTGCATCTTAGCGACTGGCGGCGCAACCAAAACGACGAAACGCCAAATCGATTGCCTTATACTGTGCGCCTGTTGTCGCCTGCACGCTTGGTATCCGGCATGTCCCGATTGCTCGTTCTGCTGACGCTTTTCCTGGTCGCCGGGCCGAGCCTGGCCGAGTACACCGTGGAAACACCCGACGGTGACGAAATCCCGGTCACCATCCACGCGGCCGACGGCGCCGCCCGTATCGTCTGGCTGTCGTCGGAATTCGGCAACAGTCCGAGGCGCACCGCACTGGCGACGGCACTGAGCCAACGCGGTGTCGAAGTCTGGATGCCCGACCTGCACGCCGCCTGGTTTCTGCCGGTCGGGCGATACAGTCTGAATGATGTCGACCCCGCTGCGATCGCCGCCCTGATAACCGATGCCGTGCACAAGGATGAGAAAGCGGTGTACCTGATGGGTGAAGGCCGCACCGTCGCCCTGGCGCTCAATGCGGTACACGATTGGCAGGAACACACAGACGATACCGGCAAGCTGCGCGGCTTGATGGCCTTCAGCCCTCGCCTGTTCGTGCGCACGCCGCAAGGTGGTGAGGCCGCTGAATACCTGCCGATCGCCACGGCATCGAACCTGCCAATCTACATCCTGCAGCCGGAAGACTCCGGCGGCTACTGGCGCATCGCACAGGACATCGCCAAGCTGGAACAAGGCGGCAGTCCGGTGTTCCTGCATCGCCTGCCGAAGGTCTCCGACGGCTACTATGCACGCCCCGATTACACCGACGCCGAAGCCGCGGCGACCGAAAAGCTGCCCGCTCAACTCGTGCAGGCCATGCAGATGCTCGACGGCTACGGCGGCACCCCGGCCACACCCGTTGCCCTCGGTACCGAACCGCACGGACCGGAACAGCCGAGCAGCTCTGAACTGCTGCGGCCGTTTCCCGACCCGAAGCAGGCCCCGGAACTCACCTTGCCAACCCTGCGCGCCGGCGACATGGATCTTGCCCAACTTCGTGGTCAGGTCGTGCTGGTGAATTTCTGGGCGACCTGGTGTCCGCCCTGCGTCGAAGAGATCCCGTCGCTGCAGCGCCTGTATCGCCAACTGCATGGCGAAGGCCTGGAGATTCTCGCTGTCGATGTCGGCGATTCGGTCGCCGTGATGGAAGACTTCCTCAAAGACAAGCCAATCGAGTTTCCGGTGCTGATGGACCAGGACGGTGAGGCCCTGCGCCGCTGGGGAGTCTATGCCTTTCCGACGACGCTGGTGCTCGACCGCCAACATCGCATCCGCTACGCGGTGTTCGGCGCATTCGACTGGAGCAGCCAGGAAGTGATCGAAACGCTGCGACCGTTGCTGGACGATACCTCAGCGGCCGTTGCCACCGACCGTTAACGGCACCTGCAGCGCAGCGAAACGCGCATCCAGCTCGCGCCGCAGCACCCCCGGCAGGCCACTGACGGGTTTGAGCAACTCGCCGATCAGCGGTTGCCCGTCGAACCGGGTATCCCTGATGCCGGCGGCATCGATCAGGGCAAACGACGGCGGCTCGCCGATACGGCAATGCTCCATCGCGTACAACGGCACACCGTCGATGTCGGCCGGTAGCAGCAGGGTGTATTCGTTGCAGTCGAATCGGTGGGTCAGCAGATAGCGGCCGAAGGCCAGAAAACCGGGGTGGTCTTCGTCACCCCGTAATCCCGCGGCCACCGCGAACGCGCATCGCTCGCCTTCGAAGCCGAGCAGAAAGGTCTTGCCGTCATCGCCCGCGGTCTGGCGGGCGGCGAGAAACTCAGCGGGATTCCGGATCAACGAAACTGCGGCAGCGAATTCTCGCGATACCACTTCTTGCGGTCTTCATCGTCACTGACCCACACCTGGTAGTCGACGATCTGGCGCACGATCTGGCGATCCTGCAGCACATAGTCGATCACCACGGTCTGCACCCAGCGGCCGTCTTCGAGGCGCGACAAGGGATTGCCGATTTCGTAGCCGGTTACCCGCACGTTGTCGAGGCCCGGCTGCACCTTGATCGGGTTGTCCGGGTTCGGCTTCAGGAACAGGTACATCTTCTCCAGCGCCCCCCAGCGCACGACGCCTTCGAATGTCTTGACCTGCGATTCCAGGTGCTCTGGGATCTCGGAAAACGGATTGGTTCTGCAAGCGGGGATCGTAAACAGCAGGACAAGGACGAGTATGAAGACGCGCATCGGATGCCTTTGATCGTGAGGGATTCAGTAATGGTAATAAGGTATAGACGGCCTGTCACCGACAATACACTGCTATTATGTGCGCCCCTATCAAGGAGTTGTTCATGTCGGTAGTCGAGAATACGGCGCCAGACGACGCCGACAAGGCGTCGACGCTGATTCGTGAGATCCAGCTCGGAGAAACCAAGATCACTTTGCTTGGCACCGCGCATGTCTCGCGTACCAGTGCCGAGGAAGTCGAAGCCCTGCTCGACAGCAAGCAATATGAAGCCGTGGCGATCGAACTGTGCCCCAGCCGCTTCGATGCGCTGAACAATCCCGACCGGCTGGCCGAGCTCGACCTGATGCAGGTCGTACGTCAGGGCAAGGCCGCGATGGTCATGGCCAACCTAGCCATGGCCGCCTACCAGCAACGTCTGGGTGAACAACTGGGTATCGAACCGGGTGCCGAGATGCGCATGGCCGTCAGCCAGGCCGATGTGCACGGGCTGCCGGTCGTGCTGATCGATCGCGAGATCGGCGTGACCCTCAAACGCACCGCCCGCAGCCTCAGCTGGTGGCGGCGCGCGGTGCTGTTCACCGGCCTGATCACCAGCCTGATCTCGCGCGAGGAGGTCAGTGAGGAAGACATCGAGCACCTTAAGGAAGGCGACGTACTCGAAACCACTTTCGCCGAGTTTGCCCACGATCGCGAAGACCTGTTCCAGCCGCTGATCGCCGAACGCGACCGCTACATGGCGGCCAAGCTGCGCGCGGCTGCCGCCGAACACCCGGGCCGCTCGATGTTGGCAGTGGTCGGCGCCGGCCACCTCAAGGGTATCGCCATGCACCTCGGCGATACCGACGACCCGGCCGAAACGGCCAAGCTGCTCGACTCGGTGCCGCCCAAGACCAAATGGCCGAAGGCGATTCCCTGGATCATCGTGGCGCTGGTGTTCACCGGCTTTTACCTGGGCTTCAGCCGCAACCCGGACCTGGGTTGGCAGATGGTGCGCGACTGGGTGCTGATCAACGGCGGCCTGTCCGCGCTGGGCGCACTGCTCGCTGCCGCCCACCCATTGACCGTCGTCACGGCCTTTTTGGCGGCGCCGATCACCTCGCTCAACCCGACGATCGGGGCCGGCATGGTCACCGCAGCCGCGGAGCTATGGCTGCGCAAACCGCGCGTTGGCGACTTCGGCCGCCTGCGCCAGGACACCACTGAACTCAAAGGCTGGTGGCGCAACCGGGTGTCACGCACACTCCTTGTGTTCCTATTGAGCACTCTGGGCTCCGCCGCGGGAACCTACCTGGCCGGCTTCCTGATCTATGACCGGCTTAACAGTTGAATGAGACGTCAGATCCTAAACTGTGGCCTGAATCCTTGTACGACAACGCCTTAGCAAGCTGTCGGGAATTCCCCTAGGTATTTCCCCATCTTCAATGACTTGCGGGCAGCAGTTAGGATTCGTTTACTGACGAAAGTCAGGACCATCGCCGACAGCGATCGGCGAAAACGGAATGCTTGGGGAACGCCCAGATGCGCCCGAGTGGTGGCACACAGATTGTAGCCAGCAATCAAACGCCCCCTCCTGTGGCGTGCCGCTAGAGCGGCATCAGCGGACTGCCACTGCCACGCTCGTTGTGTAGCTGGTTGCGGACTCTCCAAGATTCCAACCCCAACGGGACTCCCGTGGAGATTTGGTTAATTCTCCGAAAAACTGTGCAGAACAAGCCCCGCTTATGCGGGGTTTGTTCTGTCTGGAGCCTGGAAAATCGGGATCAGGCGGCCTCGCCGGCACGGATCTGATCGACCCGCTTGAACATCACGCCGTAGTACACCACCGGGATCACCACCAGCGTCAGGATCGTCGACACAAGCAGGCCGAAGATCAGCGACACCGCGAGACCAGAGAAGATCGGGTCGTCGAGGATGAAGAACGCACCGGCCATCGCCGCCAGCCCGGTTAACACGATCGGCTTGGCGCGCACCGCGGCCGAGCGGATCACCGCCCGATCGAAGGCCACACCCTCGCGTACTTCCTGGTTGATGAAGTCGACCAGCAAGATCGAGTTGCGCACGATGATGCCGGCCAGCGCGATCATGCCGATCATCGACGTGGCGGTGAACTGTCCGGCGCCGGTCAGCAACTGGACCAGGGCATGCCCCGGCAGGATGCCGATCACGGTCAAGGGGATCGGCGCCATGATGATCAGCGGCACCAGGTACGACCGGAACTGCGCCACCACCAGCAGGTAGATCAGGATCAGTCCGACCGAGTAGGCGATGCCCATGTCGCGGAAGGTCTCGTAGGTCACCTGCCACTCGCCGTCCCACTTGATGCTGTAGTCGTACGGATTGAGCGGCTGTGACAGCAGCCATTGCTCCGGTCCACCCTGCTCGTCGAGCGTCGCCGAGATCTCGAACAGGCCGTACAACGGGCTGTCGGTCACACCGGCCATATCGCCGGTCACGTAGACCACCGGCAGCAGGTCTTTGTGCTGGATGCTGAACTCACGCACCGCAGGCACCACGGCCACGACCTCCGACAGCGGCACCAGGGCACCGCTCTCGCTGCGCACCTTCAGCGCCAGCACCTGTGACAGATCGGCGCGGTCGGCCTCGCTGTAGCGCACGCGGATCGGCACCGCATACTTGTGGTGGCTAGCGTGCAGGAAACTCATGTCTTCGCCGCCCAGCGCAATGCTCAATGCCTCAACCACCGCCGACTGCGACACGCCCAGGCGTGCCGCCTTGGCGCGATCGACGAGCACCACGCCCTTCTCGGACGGATACTCGACCGAATCATCGACATCGACGATATCCGGTGTGTTCTCGAACGTCTGGCGCAATGCCTTGGCCGCAGCGATCTGGCCCTCGTAGTCGAGGCCATAGACCTCGGCGACCAGCGGCGACAGTACCGGCGGACCCGGCGGCACCTCGACGACCTTGGCATTGCCGTTATGCCGCTTGGCGATCTCCTGCACCGGCTTACGCACCGACAGCGCGATCTGATGGCTCTTGCGATCGCGGTGCTTGGCGTCGGTCAGGTTGACCTGGATGTCGCCCAGGTGCGCCCCTTCACGCAGGTAGTACTGACGTACCAGGCCGTTGAAGCTGATCGGCGCAGCGGTGCCGGAATAAACCTGGTAGTCGGTCACCTCGGGCACGGTGCCGAGGTAGGTGCCGATCTCGTTGAGCACGCGGGTGGTCTGCTCCAGGCTGGTGCCTTCCGGCATATCCAGCACGATCTGGAATTCCGACTTGTTGTCGAACGGCAGCATCTTGAGGATGACCGACTTGTTGACCACCAACAGGATGGACAGCGCAATCAGGATCAGGATGCCGAACAGCAGGAACCAGCGATTCAGGTGTCCTTTGCCGCCAATCAGGAACGGCGACATGATGCGGTCGAAGAACTTCTCCAGGCCCGAACTGCCGTGCTCGTCGCCGTGATGGGCGAACTTGTCGGCGACACTGGCGAGCATGCGGTTGCTCATCCACGGCGTGAACACGAACGCGACCACCAGTGAGATCAACATGCCCATCGAGGCGTTGATCGGGATCGGGCTCATGTATGGCCCCATCAGGCCGGTCACGAACGCCATCGGCAGCAGCGCCGCGATAACCGTGAAGGTCGCCAGGATGGTCGGCCCACCGACCTCGTCGACCGCGACCGGGATCGCATCGAGCAATTTCTTGGTGCCCATCGACAGGTGACGGTGGATGTTCTCGACCACCACGATCGCATCATCGACCAGGATACCAATTGAGAAGATCAGCGCGAACAGCGACACCCGGTTGAGCGTGAAGCCCCAGGCCCACGAGGCGAACAAGGTCACCGCCAGCGTCACGACGACAGCCGAGCCGACGATGAATGCCTCGCGCCAACCTAGCGCCAGCAATACCAGGATGACCACTGAGCCGGTAGCAAACACCAGCTTGCTGATCAGCTTCTTGGCCTTGGCGTCGGCGGTATCGCCGTAGTTACGCGTGACCTGCACGCCGATACCGTCGGGAATGTAGATGCCTTCGAGCTGCTTGAAGCGATCGATAACGCGCTTGGCAATCTCGACAGCGTTGGTGCCCGGCTTCTTGGCGATCGCCAGGGTGACCGCCGGGGCCTCGACGCTCGCGGCGAGTGCCTTGTCTGAAGTCGACGGACCAGCGCCGGTCCAGACATACTGCGAGGGAACATCAGGCCCACGATTGACGGTGGCGACATCGCGCAGGAAGACCGGCTTGCCTTCGTAGACGCCGACCACCAGGTCTTTGATCTCGTCGGCATGACTCAGAAACACGCCGGCCTGAACCAGCAACTCGCTGTCGTCGGCCTGCACGCGGATGTTGTCTTGGGTGATGTTGGCTGATTGCAATGCGCGCCGCAGATCGCGCGGATCGAGGCCGTGCGACGCCATGGCCTGCGGATCGAGTTCTACCGCGACCACGTGGTCGGCGGCGCCGATCGTGTAGATGTCGCGCGTGCCGGGCACACGCTTCAATTCGGATTCGATCGCATGCGCGACCTGACCGAGTTCGAACGCGCCGTTTTGATCATCCTGTGCCCACAGGGTCACGGTGACGATCGGCACATCGTCGATACCCTTGGGTTTGACGATCGGTGAGCCGACGCCCGCACCTTCGGGCAGCCAGTCCTGGTTCGACATGATCTTGCTGTACAGCCGCACGATCGCATCGGTACGGTCCTCGCCGACCAGGTACTGCACGGTGAGTACCGCCATACCCGGCATCGATGTCGAGTACACATGGTCGATGCCGTCGATCTCGTCGAGTACTTGCTCAGCCGGTGAGGCGACCAGGCTTTCGACCTCGCGCGCCGAGGCGCCCGGGAACGGGATGAAGACGTTGGCGAAGGTGACGTTGATCTGCGGCTCTTCTTCGCGCGGGGTAACCATGACCGCAAAGATGCCGAGCAGCATGCCGACCACGGCCAGCAGCGGCGTGATCTGGGTCGCCTGAAAACGGCCCGCAATGGAGCCGGAAAAACCGAGTTTAGCCATTGTCCACCTGCGCAGTCCGTTGCGACTTCAGCAGGATGCCTGCCGCCACCGGGTCGACGGCGATACGCTCGCCTTCCTTCAGACCCGATAGCACGGCGACCCGATCCGGGCCTGCCGATGAACCGACGCGGATGTGGCGGAAGTAGACCTTGCCGTCTTCGGCGACCACGTACACACCAACGACCTCGGAGCGGAACACGACGCTCGCCAGCGGCACGGTCACCATCTTCTGCGCACCGGCAACGAAGCCGACCTTGACGTACATGCCGGGGAACACGCCCTCGAGCCCTTCGGGCAGACGCAAGCGAACTTTGAACGTATCGGAGCGCGGATCGGCCACCGGAAATACTGTGACATCGGCAGCCGGCACCCACTGGTTGCCGATCTTGGCCTGCGCCTTGCGCTCGACGCGGATCGAGTCAACCAGGTTCTGCGGTACGTCGACCGTGACCCGCATGGTGTCGAGCGAGAGGCCCGACATCAGCGGCTTGCCCGGCTGGGCCGTTTCGCCGACCTCGATCTGGCGCTCGGTGACGATGCCGTTGTACGGCGCCTTGACCTCGGTGTAATCGAGTTCCTGCTGCGCCTGTTCGAGGGCTGCCGTCGCCGCCTCTACGCCGGCGCGCGCCTGCTGCAGAGCAGCCGTCGCGCGGTCCATGTCGGCTTTCGAAACCAGCTTTTTGGCATAAACGCCTTTAATGCGGTTGTACTCTTTGAGGGCGTCGTCGTTCTTCGACCGCGCGGCCTTCAGGTTGGCCTCGGCCTGGGCGACGGCGGCCTTCTGGGCGCGATTTTCCAGGCGCACCAGGATCGAGCCATCTTCGACGAAATCGTCGACATCGAAGTTGACCTCGACGACTCTGCCGGACGTCTGCGCCGATACGGTTCCGCTGTTTACCGCCTCGGCGACGCCGTCTAAGCGGAACAGCCGAGGCAGATCCGAGCGCTCGACCGCGACCGTCTCAATCTCGTCCGCCAACGCCAACGGGCTGCCACAACACAACAGGAAAGCCATTCCCCACGCCAGTGAACGTCCGATCAACCTCATCGTAACCATCCTGATTAAATAATGATTTGCTTATATAGGTTATTTTTATCGACTAATCAAGTTAGTCCTTGAACGGGATTTTGCCTCCCGGGTTGGGTGCAAGTGTAGACAAGCCCCGTGACAATAGGGCTAAGCGTATGAAATTCGAGCAAAAGATGCTCTGTGCGAGATCAACCCAGATGCGGGCGACCGAGAAATGCAGGGGTCTGCATCTCGCTCAGGCGGCTGAGCGTGCGCTGGAACTCGAACGCCAGCCGCTCACCAATATACAGGCGCGGTGCGGGCGCCTCGGCGCTCAGCACCAGCTTCACCCGGCGGTCATAAAATTCGTCGACCAGGAAGATGAAACGCCGGGTGCGATCGTCGCGCGCCGCGCCCATGATCGGGATATCGGAGATGAACACCGTCTGGTGGCAGCGCGCCAGCTCGATGTAGTCGTCCTTGCTGCGTGGCGGTCCGCACAGCGCCTCGAAATCGAACCACACCATGTCCTCGGCGAGTTGGCGGTAGGGCATCGAGCGCCCGTTGATCACCAGGTCGCCCGGGCCGACCACCTCGGTGTTGGCCAGGCGCTGAAACTCGTCGGCCAAATGCCGGTCGGTTTCCGGCCCCAGGGGCGTGTGGTACACCTGCGCCTGCTCGAGGATCATCTTGCGGTAGTCGCGGTCTCCGCCGAGTTCGACGACCTCGGTGCGTTCATTCAGCAGATCGATGGCGGGAAGAAAACTCGCACGTTGAATGCCGTCTTTGTACAGGTTGTCGGGGGCGACGTTCGATGTCGTCACCAGCGTGACCCCGTGATCGAACAGGCTGCGCAACAGGCCTGCCAGGATCACCGCGTCGCCGATATCGACCACGTGAAACTCATCCAGACACAGCAGTCGCCAGTCGCGCGCCATGCGCTCGGCAACCAGCTTCAGCGGATTCGGCTTGCCCTTGATCGCAGTGAGTTCACGGTGCACGAGCTGCATGAAGCGGTGAAAATGGAAACGCGCCTTCGGCACATCGTTGAGGTGATCGTGAAACAGATCCATCAGCCATGTCTTGCCGCGACCGACCCCGCCCCACACATACAAACCGCGGATCGACGGTGCCGGCTTGTTGAACCAGCGCTTCCAACCCGAAGGCTGCGGTCGGCGCAAAGCATCGCTGACACGCTGGTAACCCTCGAGCACGCGCCGCTGATCGGCGTCGGCAGCCAGTCCTTCGTCGGCAATACGTGTCTCGTACAGGGCTATCAGCGACATGAAGCTCAGTTCGCCTGTTCAGCTTGGGGTAAACAACATTAGAAAACGGATGGCGGATTACCGCGGCAGACCGAAAGCGATTTCAGTTCCAATTCCGCCGGATGCGTACCGGGCCCGTGACTATGCCAAACCATGCGCCGTGGGCAACATTGCAAATTCGCATAGTCAGTCGCCGATTCGCGCGTCGCGACGTCGGTGCGTTGTTCAGCTGCCAGGATAGCGATCGTCAAGATAGGCGGGGCACAGCACGGTGCGCATCGTACCGATCAGCTCGAGCAGCTTGCCGTTGCGGATGCGGTAATAGATGCGGTTGGCCTCTTTGCGCGAGGTAACGATGTTCTTGTTGCGCAACTGCTCGAGGTGCTGCGAGATATTGCTTTGCGATGTGCCGGTCTGTTCGACGATCTCGCCGACCGACAACTCGCGATCACCGAGAGTGCACAGGATCTTCCAGCGTAAGGGATGCGCCATCGCCTTCAGCGCGTTGGCCGTCATCGTCGGATCTTCGTCATCCGGTACTTGCGGTTCCATGGGCTCTGTCATAGCAAACTCCTACAGATTCAGCCGGCCGCGCTTGTTGCATCCACGTCGTCGGAAACCTTGCGGTAGCCGCTCATGTTCTTGGCGATGCAGATGATATCTTCGATCTCGCCATCGGCATTCAGCGTCGCGGTACGCGAGAAGAGTATAGGCAGACGCTCGCCCGACTTGGCAATGAACGCCGCATCGATATCGCGCAACGCGCCGGTGCGGATCAGGGCCTCCAGCCAGGTGCCCATGAACGCATTCGCCTGTTCCTGACCTTCCTCTTCGAACACGTCGCCGATCGACATGCCGATCAACTCGTCGCGTGCGTAGCCGAGCATGTCGCATGCTGCCGGATTCACTTCGCGCACAACCCCTTCCGCAGAGAGTACCAGCAATGCCTCGCCCATGTACTTGAGGATGTTCTCGAGATACTGCTTGGCTTGATTCAGCTCAGCCGTTCGCTGCGCGACCCGCTCTTCAAGCACCTGATTTAGCTGGCGTTCCTTTTCGATCAACCGGAAGTAGGTGCTGATCTTGTTGAGGAACTGGTTGTCGTCGATCGGTTTGAGCAGGTAATCGACCGCGCCGACGTCGTAGCCTTTGCGTTGAAACTCCTCGGTCTTGAACGCGGCCGTCAGGAAGATGATCGGGATGTCGCGCGTCTTCTTACGCGACTTGAGCATCTGCGCGGTTTCGAAACCATCGACTTCGGGCATCTGCACATCGAGGATGATCAGGTCGATGTCCGGATGGGCCTGCGCGATCTCGAGTGCCTCGGCGCCACCGCGCGCTTCGAGAATCTGCACGTCCATATGCTCCTGCACCAGCGAGCGCAAGGTGAACAGGTTGTGCTCGTTGTCATCGACGGCGAGCAACTTGAATCCGGAATAACGCTTCATTGGCACCCGTCTGATTGTTATTTGGCTGATTGACGATGCATGACATCGGAAAGTGCACGCGCGTCGCATGGCACCGCCAAGACGTCATTCACGATGTCGGTCGGACAACTGTGGACGGCGGATTCGCCATCACCCGAGACCAAGCCAATTATTGCAGTGCTATCGCCTAAGCGATCGCGTACTGCTTTGATCGTAGCACACGCATTCTCGTTGGGCGGGCGCACGTCGATCATTAGAAAATCAACGACTTCCAACTCTTCGAGTGTTTCCATCGCCTCATCGAAATCGTCTGCGAGATGCAGCACCATCTGCCAGTCGCGCAACACGCTGCTGAGCTGCAGTTGCAGGCGAACGTCCGGCACCATCAACAACACATGCAGGCCACGCAACTCACTCGGCTGCGGTGCCGCTTCGCCCTCCGGATGCGATTCGACGGGTCGCGTGTCGACTACGCGTGCCGGCAGGGCCGCAGCGTGACCGCACTCGGCAGGCAACATCAACGAGAAGGTCGAACCGCTGCCCGGTGTGCTGTGCAAACGGATCTCGCCACCGAGCAGTTCGGCGAGCTGGCGACTGATCGTCAGGCCAAGTCCGGTACCGCCGTAACGCCGGCTGGTCGAGCCGTCGGCCTGCTGAAACGCCTCGAAGATCGCCTCCTGCTTGCCCGGTTCGATGCCGATGCCGCTGTCGACCACCGACAGCTCGATCGCGTAGGGCGGTGATGCCGCCGCTGCCTTGAGGATGACCGAACCGCGGTCGGTGAACTTCACTGCGTTGGCCAGGAAGTTCTTCAAAATCTGTCGCACCTTGTCGACGTCGGTTTCGATACAGCCGGGCGCGCCCGCTTCGATCTGTACATCCAACGCCAGCGACTTGGCAGCGAACTGCGGTTCGAGCAACAGGCGCAGGTCTTCGAGCAATTCGTCGACGGCCACCGATTCGGTGTGCGTCTCCAAGCGGCCCGCCTCGATGCGCGACAGATCGAGAATATTGTCGATCAACGCCTTGAGGTCGTTGGCCGCCTTGTGGATCACATCGGCCTGCTCCTGCGACTCACCCTTGAGCTCATCGCGTTTGTTGGCCAGCAGCTTGGACAACAGCAGGATCGAGTTGAGCGGTGTGCGCAGTTCGTGGCTGACGTTGGCGAGAAACTCGGACTTATAGCGGTTGGTCGCCTCGAGCTCGCGCGCGTGCGCACGCAGGTTGCGGGTCTGGCTGGCATGCGTTTGCGACAGGCGGGTCAGATCGCCAGCCAGTTGGCGCAGTTCCGGCGAACCGGACCATTCGAACATCACCGGCTGATCGGATTCCAATGTCTTGCGCACGCCTTCGGTCAGGTCGCGCCCAATGCGTTCGGCACGCCGCGTGATCCAGCGCGCCGCGATGAACAGCATGAACACGAGGCCGAACACGATCAGCAGCACGCGGAACACGATCTCGGATCGGAAGGATTGCAGCGGCGCATCATCGACCGGCCGACCGACCCACAACTTGTCACCGTCCACGGTGCGAAACATCGGTATCCAGATCACCCGGTTGTTGTCCTGCTCCCACAGTACGATGCGGTTGCTGGTGAACATGTCCTTGAGGCCCGGATAGTCTTCGAAGGCATTGCCTTCGCGCGTCGGCAGTCCCGGCAGGTGCAGGAAACGGCCGTCGTCGTGCACCCACAGGGTCTTGTTGTCACGCCGTACCAGGCCGGCGATGTCGAGTGTGATCGCCACCAGGCCGATCGGCTTTTCGCCCGGCACGCCCGCGGCGATCGGGCTGATCAACTGCAAGGTGAACACCCTGGCAGGATCGTTGGCATCGACATCGATCCGCAGCGGACTCAAAACGACGTTGTTCAGACGCCCCGACAACAACAAGGCCGCATGCTCCGGCGATACGCCACGCAGACGCCGCGTAGTGGGGCTCCAGCTTCCTTTGCTGTCACGTTCAAGCCAGAAGCGCTCGACCCCCTGCTCATCGAGGAACAGGATCTCGGTAATATCGCGTTCTTCGGCGAGAATGCGGTTGATCCAGTCGGTATAGCGTGCGCGCGCGACATCGATCTCTTTCTTGTCGAGTTCGTTATCGTCACCGACCAGGGCCCCCGGTTCCGGCAGCTTGGCGAGCAACCGGACGCTGGCATCGCGGCTTGCCAGGTGTTGATCCAGATCGCTGAAATCGGCGCGCAGGTTCTGCAGAAAGGCATGCCGGTAGAACAGCTCGACCCGCTCCAGCACCAGCGGCAGGTTGATAATCACCGCGAGCATCAACGGCAGCAGGCCAAACAGGAACAGGAAAAGCAGGATACGCAGGCGTAACGACATGCCGTGCACGATAGCGCCTGGCGGACCGGATTAGAATCCCGACATTGCCCGGATCACAGGAAAACATGACGCCCCTGACCATTCTCTACCGCGACGAGCACTACGTGGCAATCGACAAGCCGCCCGGGCTGTTGGTGCATCGCAGCCCGATCTCGCAGGACCAGGTCTTTGCCCTGCAGTTGCTGCGCGACCAGCTCGGCCGACGCGTCTACCCGGTGCATCGCCTGGACCGCGCGACCTCGGGTGTGCTGCTCTTCGGCCTGTCGGCAGATGCGGCGCGCTCGCTGGCGCAGCAGTTCGAGTCGCGCCAGGTGGACAAGGCCTACCTTGCGGTTGCCCGCGGCTGGCTGCACGCCAGCGGGGTGATCGACCACCCGGTCAGCGACGACGAAGGCAACAAGCCAGCGCAGCAGGCGCGAACCCACTATCGATGCCTCGCCCAGGTCGAGTTGCCGTTCGCCGTCGACCGCTACCCCACCACGCGTTACTCCTTGCTGCAGGTAACCCCGGAAACCGGGCGACGCCAACAGATCCGCAAACACTTCAAGCATGTGTCGCACCATTTGATCGGCGATACCACGCACGGCAACGGCAAACACAATCGATTCTTCCGACAACAGTTCGGTATCGGCCGCCTTTTGCTGATGTCTACCCACCTCGGCTTTAGCCACCCGTACTCTGGCGAAAGGGTGCAGATAGTCGCCAGCCCCGACGACGATTGGTTACAGATTGGTGACATCTTCGCCCATCCGCTTTCGGCCGGTACCGGCGATAGCTAAGATGGCCAGCCAGAGATCACTTTTCTTAACCCGCATCAAAGTCGCCACGTTGTCGAAGCTGGTGGCCGGCCGGCACTTTTGGCACAGTGAGCGAAGTGGAAAAACTGAACCGATTCGTTGCACCGCTGATCAAGAGTGCGCGCGATCTGCTGCCGATCGTCGTGGTCATCGCGTTTTTCCAGCTGGTTGTCCTGCAACAACCCATCCCTAACCTCGCCGAAATCCTGCTTGGTGCACTGTTCGTTGTAATCGGCCTGACGCTGTTCGTGCGCGGCCTCGAGATGGGTCTGTTTCCGATTGGCGAAACCATGGCCTACGCCTTTGCACGCAAAGGTTCGTTGATGTGGCTGCTGCTGTTCGCCTTCGCGCTCGGTTTCGGTACCACGATCGCCGAACCCGCGCTGATCGCGATCGCTGCAGAGGCCGCCGAGGTCGCCGCCAATGGCCAGATGATCGCCAGCAGCGTGGAGGCGAAGGAGAGCTATGCCGACGGCCTGCGGCTTACCGTGGCCTTATCGGTCGGTTTTGCCATCCTGGTCGGAGTATTGCGCATCATCCGCGGCTGGCCGATCCACTACCTGATCATCTCCGGCTATGTCGGGGTGATCGTCATGACCGCCTTCGCACCACCGGAGATCATCGGCATCGCCTACGACTCGGGCGGGGTCACGACATCGACGATCACCGTCCCCTTGGTGACCGCGCTGGGCGTCGGGCTGGCGTCGTCGATCAAGGGCCGCAACCCGATGGTGGACGGTTTCGGACTGATCGCCTTTGCGTCGCTCACGCCGATGATCTTCGTCATGGGATACGGGATGGTGATCTGACATGTCGGCTAATCCGTTTTCAGAATTGCTCACCACGCTGTTTGCGACGATCACCGACGTGCTGCCGATCGCAGCGATCATCTTCGGCTTTCAGCTGTTCGTATTGCGCAAGTCGATTCCGCGACTGGGGCGCGTACTGGCCGGCTTCGTGTATGTATTGATCGGCCTGGCGTTCTTTCTCGAGGGATTGGAACTGGCGCTGTTCCCCTTGGGCAAACTGATGGCCGAGCAGCTCACCGATCCCGCCTTTATCGCCGGTCTCACGCACCACCTCAACGGCTTGAACGTGTGGGACTATCGCTGGGTTTACCTGTTTGCCTTCGCCATCGGTTTCTCAACCACCATCGCCGAGCCGTCGCTGCTGGCCGTGGCGATCAAGGCCAACCAGGTGTCGGCAGGCAGTATCGGCATCATGGGCCTGCGGGTTGCCGTCGCTCTCGGCGTGGCGATCGGCATCGCGCTGGGAACCTACCGTATCGTCAGCGGCACGCCCTTGCACTGGTACATCATTGCCGGTTACATCATTGTCGTGATCCAGACATTCTATGCGCCACGCCTGATCATCGCCTTGGCGTACGATTCAGGCGGCGTGACCACCTCCACCGTTACGGTGCCGCTGGTCGCCGCGCTCGGCCTCGGCCTCGCCAGTACCGTGCCGGGCCGCAGCGTGCTGCTCGACGGCTTCGGCCTGATCGCGTTCGCGAGCCTGTTTCCGATGATGACGGTGATGGCTTATGCACAACTGTCCGAGTGGCGGGCCAAACGGTCGACCCCGACCGATTAAGGAGCTACCGAAATGCACTTTAAACTGCTGATTGCCTTTGTCGACGATGACAAAACTGACGCCGTGATGAAGGCGGCGCGTCAGGCCGGCGCCACCGGCGCGACCGTAATCAACAATGCGCGCGGTGAGGGACTCAACGAGACCAAGACGTTCTTCGGCCTGTCGCTGGACACGCAGCGCGACATGGTGCTGTTCCTGGTCGAGGAACACCTGGCACGGCAGATCCTGGAAGAGATCGCGCGTGTCGGAGAATTCGAATCCAAGCCGGGGTCCGGTATCGCCATTCAGATCGACGTCGAAGATGCCGTCGGCGTTACCGGTCAAGTCGCAAAACTGCACGAAATCGTAGAGGAAGAAATATGAGCCAACCCGAGTTGGTCCGCGTACGGGACGTCATGAAAAAAGAGTTCGATGTCGTCGATGGCCTGGCGACCGTCGCCGATGCGCTGCGCAATATGCAATACATCGATACCAAGGCGCTGGTGGTGCGACGACGCAACGAGGATGACGAATACGGCATTGTCGAACTCGAAGATATCGCCACCGAGGTGCTGGCAAAGAACCGTGCACCGGAGCGCGTCAATATCTACGAGATCATGGAAAAGCCCTTGGTCGGCGTGGATCCTGAGATGGACATCCGCTATTGCGCCCGCCTGTTCGAGCGCTATCGCCTGAATCGTGCGGCCGTGATCGAAGACCGCGAGGTGATCGGTATCGTCAGCTATGCCGATATCGTCATCAAGGGCATGAAGGACCTGCTTACCTGAACCGACGCGACCGCACGACGCTTACAGACCGCGCACCATCTCCAGCACCTGTTCGGCGTGGCCCTTGGGTTTCACGTCGTACATGGCGTGTTTGATCACCCCGTTGTCGTCGACGATGAAGGTCGAACGTACGATGCCCATCTTCTTCTCGCCGTTCTTTTCCTTTTCCCGCCACACGCCGAAGGCCTCGCAGGCCTGACCTTCGACATCCGCCAACAGGCGAACGTTGAGCCCGTATTTGTCACGGAACGCGGCGTGACTGACGCAGGTATCCTTGCTCACGCCGAGTACCGCTACACCGAGGTCGTCAAAGTCGCTCATCAGTTCGGTGAACTCGATTCCCTCCATCGTGCAGCCGGGCGTATCGTCTTTCGGGTAGAAGTAAATGACGTAGGGGTTGCCCGCGAGACTCTCACTGTCGGTCATCGACATGTCCGCGTCGGGAAGGTTGAACTCGGGTGCCTGGTCTCCCACATTCAGCATTGCGCATCTCCTCGGGCTTTGTCGTTTCCGGCGGAATTTATGGGGCCGGGGAGCGCGCGTCAACCTCGGATTGGAGCAGCGGCAGCCCTGCGGACAACAAGCTGCGCAAACGCTGTTCGAGCTGACCCGCACCATCCACGGAAAAACGCCGTCGCAATAACGGTATAGCACAATGCTGCAGAATCGCTGCGACTGCCAGAGGTAGATCGCAAGCATCGGCGGCTTGCGCACACAGCACGACGACCGCTTTCCAAATCAATGCATCTGCGGTGGTTATTCCGCGTACACCCGATGCCACACGCTCGAGCTCGCGCAGGTCATGCACACCGAGCGTCATGTCGCCGCAATCTCGCGACCTGAGCAGCTCGACCGCCACGTCCGGATCGAGTGACGCCTGGGCGCCGCCCAGGGTCCAGGGCAGATCCTGCCGGAAATGAAAGGCAGCGCTGGCGACAGGCGATTCGCCGGCCTCACCGACACCGCGCAGCATGATCACCGACGGGGCCGCCGCCGCGGGATCGATGCGCGTGCCCAAGCGTACCGCTTGAAACCCCGCCGATTGCCAGAAGCGAAGCAGCGGCAACTCAATACTATGGGCACAACCAATCGCAGCGAAGTCGTTTAGCGCAGCCCAATCGGCAACCGCGTCGAGCAACCGGGTCGCGACTCTGTGCCTGCGCAAGTCGGGATGCACAGCGATGCGTTGCACGCGCAGCAAGCGCAACCCGAGAAAGGC
>MWSD01000089.1_pt2 | contig 28220 bp, 24 predicted proteins | sample 1021921 | NCBI WGS metagenome assembly MWSD01 (sample SAMN06338133, study PRJNA374545) | mollusc metagenome | biome: marine bay; material: sediment; isolation source: gill 40 cm from animal B | host: Kuphus polythalamius | place: Philippines: Mindanao | collected 2011-09-12 | reverse complement strand
CTAGAGCGCTTCCCGGTATGTCGATGCTGAACGCACTGCCTGACACAGTACCGGTGTAATCAACACCGTCGACCGTCAGGGTAACCGTGTCGCCGTCGGCGACATCACCACCGACCGTACCGGTCACCGCTACCGTACTGCCAGCTTCAGCTGCACTCAGAATGTTGTCAGCCGTAATCGAGTCGAGCGTAATCGTTGCGGTCGGGGCCGAGGTATCTACAGAGTACGCCTGCGTGTCGGTAGCGGTAGCTTCGCCGTTCACGTCACCGGTGCTCGTGGTGACGCTGGCTTCAACGGTGGTGTCACCGTCCGCAGCCAATTCGCTGCCGGGCACGCCGATGTTGAACGCACCGCCCGCGACCGCTCCCGTGTAGTCAACGCCGTTCACCGTCACTGTTACGGTATCGCCATCCGTGACATCGCCACCTACGGTACCTGTGATCGCTACTGTCCCTCCGGCTTCGGCGGCGCTCAGGATGTTATCGACGGTTACCGTGTCTAGCGCAATCGTTGCCGTCGGCGCCGAAGTATCTACGCTGTAAACCTGGGTATCGGTTGCCGTCGCTTCGCCGTTGATGTTGCCGGTGGTGGTCGTCACGCTAGCTTCAACCGCGCTGTCGCCATCGGCGGCTAACTCACTTCCAGGCACATCAATGCTGAACAGCCCACCCGACGCACTGCCGGTGTAGTCGACGCCATCCACAGTCAAGGTGACTACATCGCCATCCGCGACATCGCCACCAACAGTGCCGGTTACCGCTACGGTGTCGCCGGCTTCTGCTGCGCTGAGAACATTGTCTGCGGTGATCGGATCGAGATTGATGGTTGCGGTCGGCAGGCCGGTGCTGACCGTATAGGGCTGTGCCGCCGTTGCGGTCGCTTCGCCGTTGACGTCGCCGGTGCTGGTCGTCACGCTCGCGTCTACGATGGCGTCGCCATCGGATGCGAGCTCGCTGCCGGGTACGTTCACGCTGAACAGCCCACCGGAAACGCTGGCGGTGTAGTCGACACCGTTGACGCTAACGGTCACCGTGTCGCCGTCAACGACGTCACCCCCTACGCTGCCGGTAATCGCAACCGTGGCACCCGCCTCGGCCGCGTCGAGCACGTTGTCGCCTGCGATCGGATCGAGAACAAGGGTTGCCGTCGGTGCCGTGGTGTCGACGCTGTAGGTCTGTGCGTCGTTGGCTGTTGTCTCGCCATTGACGTCACCGGTGCTGGTGGTTGCGCTGGCCTCGACAGTCACATCGCCGTCGGCGACCAACTCGCTGCCCGGCACGCTGATACTGAAGCTTCCACCCGCCACCGGGCCGCTGTAATCGATTCCATTTACCGTCAGCGTCACGATATCGCCGTCGGTGAGATCTCCGCCGACCGAGCCGGTAACGGCGACGGTGCCGCCAGACTCGGCGGCATCGATGATGTTGTCGGCGGTAATGGCGTCCAGGGTGAGCGTCGCAGCCGGGGCGGCGGTATCGACGCCGTAGGTGCGAGAGGCGACCGCGGTCGTCTCACCGTTCACGTCGCCCGTGCTGGTCGTGACACTCGCTTCGATCGTGGTGTCGGCATCTGCAGCAAGCGCACTGCCGGGTACATCAATGGCGAACGTACCGCCGGTGACGGTACCGGTGTAGTCGATGCCGTCTACCGTGACGGTAACAACGTCACCGTCGGCTACGTCACCGCCCACACTGCCGCTGATCACCACGGTGCCGCCAGATTCTGCGGCGTTGACGATGTTGTCGTCGGTGACCGGGTCGAGGGTGATGCTCGCTGTAGGCGGCGTTGTGTCCGAACTGAAGCTCTGCGTGTCGGTGGCAGTGGTTTCACCGGCCGGGCTGCCGGTGTTTGTCGTGAAGCGTGCTTCGACGACGCCGTCTGCGTCGGCGAGCAATTCGCTGCCGGGCACCAGGATGCTGAATACGCCGCCCGTCACCACGCCACTGTAGTCGACACCATTGACCGTGATGAATACGGTGTCGCCGTCGCTGACGTCGCCAACCACGGTACCGCTGATCGCGACCGGGCCGCCCGCTTCTGCGGCGTTCAGGATGTTGTCAGCGGTGATCGAAGCCAGCACGATGCTGGCGCTGGGCGGGACCACCGGTGCTGCGCCTGCCGTGCCACCGCCGGCATCGCCGCCTGTGAGCGGAATGGGATCAACCAAGATGGGATCGACGTTCTGGCCTGCAGTGCTGGTCTCGAAGCCGGCTTCAACCAAACCGACGCGCCCCGTGCGGTCAACGGACAGCGCGGACTGCGCCGAATCTGCTGCGCTGGATGCGGCGGCTTGATCACCGCCGGCGGCGGTGGGGTCGGCAACTTCGGTCGGGTCGGCACCGGCGGCGATCGCTTCCTGAATCTCTTTGATGTCGGCGATGGCTGCTGCACTGACAGCCGATTCGTCACCGTATACGGAGTCGTCGAGCATCGCCTCGGCGTCGTGACCAAGGTCAACCCGGGTGCCGTCGTTCATCGCAATGACGATACTGCTGTCGCCTACCGTCTTGACCAAGTCATCGGCAAACACCATGTCTCCGGCGAACAACTGGCGCTCAACGCCATCTGCACCCACTGCGACGACGCGTCCGGTTACGGACTGCACCTCGCCGATGGCTGCGGTTTGCGTGTTGTTCGTGGCTTGGTCCGCCATGGGATACTCCCGACAAAGTCAGCTTCGTTTAAATGTCAGCTTTAATGTCGGCAGCGATCGGGATCACCACATAGGACTTTGGTACTAAGCCGGTCTTAACGACCGGAACCTAAGTCATTCAACCGTTTGAGAGTTCGCGCGGTGTCTCTTGGGTCTGACTGATGGCGAGGGCGAGTTGCACCCGGTTGGAAAGACCGGTCTTGCGGAAAATGCTGTTGAGATGGGCCTTGACGGTGCGTTCGGAGATGCCGTTTTCGGCCGCGATCACCTTGTTGCTCATGCCGTCGGCTACCTGCAACGCGATCTCGGCCTCGCGGCGCGTGAGGTCTTTCAGCACATCGCTGGAATCGGGACGTTCGACGGCGCCGGCGATGGCCTGCTCGAGCAGAAAATCCGTCACCTGTTTACCGGCCCAGACTTCGCCCGAGGCAACGGCGGAGATCAGCGCATTGAAGATCGCCGGCGACGCCAGCCGGTTGCAATAACCGCGCACGCCGCCCTTGAGGACTCTCAATCCTTCACCGGCATTGGGAACCGCGGTCATGGCGATGAATTTGGTATTAGGACGTTTGGCCACAGCCTTGAGCAAGGCCGTGGTATCCGCATCGCGCTGCGCGCCGAGGTCGTACAGGCAGATATCCGCCGGCCAGGCGGCCGCCGTCAACACCGACCGTGGCGGCTTGACCAGAAAATTATGTCCGCCCGCCAGCGCCGCATCCGACCAGCGCATCAACACATCGCGGTCTTCGCCTGATGCAACAATCAACGTCACTCGTCAGGGCTCCCGCAATGCCGTTTCGCGCGCCCGCAAAACGGGCTTGAGCAAATATGTAAGCACGGTTTTTTCACCGACAAGGATATCCACCTCCGCCGTCATACCCGGGATGATCGAGTACGACTTCTGCCCCTTCACCAGGGCAGGCTGATCGGTTCGAACCCGTACCAGATAGTAAGACTCGCCATCCTCATCTACAAAAGTATCGGCGCTGATGTGCTCAACCTGAGCGTCGAGGCCTCCGTAGATCGCGAAATCGTAAGCGGTCAGCTTGACCTTGGCCGGCAAAGCCGGGCGCAGGAAAGCGATATCGCGCGGCTTGACGCGTGCCTCGATGAGCAGACTGTCCTCGACCGGCACAATTTCAACCAGGTCCATGCCCGGCTGGATCACACCGCCGACGGTACGCACCGACAGCACCTTGACGATGCCCTTGATCGGCGAGCGCACCTGGGTGCGGAGCACGCGATCTTCCAACGCCACGTTGCTCGCGTTCAGCGCGTTGAGTTCGGCAGTCGCCTCGCTCAGCTCGCCGCGCGCTTCGGTACGAAACTTGGCGTCGAGTTCTGCGCGACGCTGCTCAACCTCGGCCAGTTCGGCCTCGGCGCGTGGTATGGCCAGACGTGTCTCGTCCAGATCGCCACGTAAGTCATTGACTTGTCTACGTAATCGTAGAATTTCGACCTCCGAGACGGCACCCTGTTGCTGCAGCGGGCGGGTCACTGTGAGTTCCTGTTCGGTCAGGCTCAGGCTGCGGCCGAGGCGATCTATGCGCGACTTCATCTCGGCGATCGCCTGGCGTTTTTGCGACGCCTGCTCGATCAACACACGTTGCATCGCATCGTGCGCACCGCGGCGCTCCTCGAACAACTTTTTTTCCTGCTCGTAGGCTTTTGGCAACGCATCCGTGATCTCGTCAGGCATCGGCGGAAACTCCTCCCACCCCTCGGCCTCGGCGCGCAGGCGAATCACCTTGGCCTTCAGGCTCAACAACCGGGCGCGGTTTTCCTGCAGCGACGAGTCGAAGCGCGTGTCGTCGATCGTCAGCAGCACCTGACCGGCCTCCACGATCTCGCCTTCGCCGACCGCGATATGCTTGACGATGCCACCCTCGAGGTTCTGCACCACCTGCACCTGCGACGAAGGAATCACCTTGCCGTTGCCGCGCACCACTTCATCCAGCACGGCGTAGTACGCCCAAACGAAGAACGCGGCCACGCACAGCAACATGACCCATACCAGCAGCTGTTCGCCGCGCACCGAGCGCGAGCGGATGGCGGCCGCGGCGTCGACCGCGAATTCGTTGGCTTTGCTGGTGCGTTCGCTCATTCCCTGCTCCGTCAACGCGTCTGCTTGATCCGGCCGGCGCGCAAGGCCTCGAGCACCTGGGCCTTCGGACCATCCGCCACGATCTTGCCCGCATCGACCACGATCACCCGTTCCACCAGGTCGAGCAACGACGCGCGGTGCGTGATCAGCACCAGCGTTTTGCCGTCGACCACCTTGGCCAGCTCGCGTTTGATGTGTTCCTCGCTGCTGTTGTCCATCGCACCGGTCGGTTCATCCATCAGCAGAATCGGCGCATCCTGTACCAATGCCCGCGCCAGCGCGACCGCCTGACGCTGGCCACCCGACAGCCGGCTACCGTGCTCGCCCACCGGCATGTCAAAGCCAAGCGGGTGACGATTCACGAACGACGACACGCCCGCCAGCTCGGCAGCGTGCACGATCTGTTCGTCGTCGACATGTGCCAGGCCCATGGTCAGGTTGTCGCGGATCGAACCGAACAGCAGCTGGTTATCCTGCGATACGTAGGCAATGTTGTGCCGCAGATCGCCCGGATCGAGTTGGCGCATGTCGACGCCATCGATTCGCACGGCGCCATTGTCGGCATGATAGATCCCGGCAACCAGGCGGTTGATCGTGGTCTTACCGGACCCGACCCGACCGATGATCGCCACGCGTTCGCCCGGCTCGACCTTGAAGCTCGCATCCTGCAACGCGGGCAACTCCTGGCCGGGGTAATTGAAGGTGACGTGTTCGAACTCGATGCTGCCGTTGAGCACCGGGCGGGTTACGAACACCTTGCCGTTCGGGCGCTCGACCGGCATCTGCATGATCTCGTTGAGCGTCTTCAGCGCCGTGCTCGCCTGGTAATAACGGGTCAGCAACGCTGCGATCTGGGCAAGCGGCATCACCGCGCGGCCGCTCAAAATCACCGCGGCGATCAAGGCGCCCATCGTCAGCAGGCCATCTGAGATCAGGTACACACCGCTGACCACGACGCCGACCGACACCAGTTGTTGCAGGAAGGTCGCCAAGTTGGTGGCCGACAGGGCCCACTGGCGCGCCTGCGCATTCCAGCGTGCCGTCTCGCCCACGCTGCTCTCAAGCTGGCGTTGCAGGCGGCCTTCCACGCCCAGTGATTTAACGGTTTCGGCCTCGACCAGGGCCTCGACCAGCGTCGCATTGCGCTGCGCCGATGCGCGCATGCCATTCTCTGCCGCGCGCCGCAGGCGCGGCTGCACGAACAGTCCGTACAGCAGCAGGATCGGGATGGCCGCCAGCGGCACGATGACCAGCGGGCCGGCGATCAGCCAGATCACCAATAGAAAGAGCACCGCGAACGGCACGTCGACGAAGGTGGTCAGGGTCAGCGAAGCAAAGAAATCGCGCACGCCGTCGAACTCGCGCAGGTTGTTGGCGAAGGCGCCGGCCGATGCCGGACGCGCATCCATACGCAGACCCAACACGCGCTCATAAAGCTTGGCCGACAGCTCAATATCGGCCTTGGCGCCGGCCACGTCGATGAAGCGGCCACGCAGGCTGCGTAGCAGGTAGTCGAAGCCGTAGACCACGGTTACGCCGATCGCCAGCACCCACAGGGTTTCGAGCGCCTCGTTCGGCACCACCCGGTCGTAGACGTTCATCACGAACAGCGGGCTGGCGACCGCGAACAGATTGACCAGCACCGACGCCAGGATCACGTCGCGATAGATGCGCCACGAAGCGGCGATCGTGCCCCAGAACCAGTGACCGCCTTCGCTGTCGTGCTCCGGCCCCGGCGTACGCGCATCGTAGCGATGCGTCGGGCTGGCAAGGATCGCATGGCCGGTATACAGGCCGCGCAGCTGGTCGGCATCCTGAATGACTTCGGCTTCCGGGTTCTCCGGCAGTATGAGCTTGGCCTTGCCATCGTGTAGCGGCTCGAGCAGCACGCAGGCCCGGTCGTCATCAAGCAGCAGCACCGCCGGGGTGACCAGGCTGTCGAGGCGTTCCAGGGGCCGCGCCACGACACGCGCGCGCATGCCGACGCGCCGCGCGGCGCGGTCGAACATCGACGGCAGCAGACGGCCATCGTGCAACGGCAGCCCGGCCGTGGCGGCAAACTCGGAGACCGGGAGGCCATGTTGCCGGGCGAGGATCAACAGGCAGCCGACCAACGGATCGGCCGCATCGGCCTCCGTCGCCAAGCCCACGTCCACTGCTGTTTCGCTCAAAACCCTGCTCTCCACTGGTGTGCGCCGCTGGAATTATGCGGTTTTAGGAATAAAGTTATCGACTAGCGATCCGAAATCCTGAAACATCCCACGAAATTGTCGAGGCAGACCGGCATGCAGCCAATTTTTGTCATCCGAGACGCCAGCGGCGTCATTACCGGGCTGTCGGCGACGGCCGAAGGCGGCGCCGAGGCGGCAGCGATCGACGATCCGGATGTTCAGGCATTTCTGCGCGAACTCGATATCGGGCTGGTCAGGGTACTCGAAGACGTGATCGACCTGCTGGTCGGCCGCGGCGTATTCCGCTTCACCGATCTGCCTGAATCGGCGCAGGAAAAGCTGTTGTTTCGCAAGAATCTGCGCTCGCAGTGGCAGGCGGTACCCGATCCGCTGGGCAACGAAGAGGGGCTGTTCTAGACAGCACCGGGCCTGGTCCCCCGCTTGACGCACGTCAAGCAAGCCTGTGGGTGCGGTTGCCGAGCAAGGTAGCCATCGCCAATCTTGGCGACATAAAGGCAACCGCTGGTCACTCCCATGTCTACCACGCTCGTCACGCTCGACGGCAACGAAGCCGCCGCACGGATCGCTCACCTGTGTAACGAGGTCATCGCCATCTATCCGATCACCCCCGCATCGCCGATGGGCGAGTGGGCCGACGACTGGTCGGCGGTCGGGGTGAAGAACCTGTGGGACTCGGTGCCGCAGGTCATCGAGATGCAGAGCGAGGGGGGTGCGGCCGGCGCCATCCACGGCGCGCTGCAGGCCGGTGCACTGGCCACCAGCTTCACCGCGTCGCAGGGATTGCTGCTGATGATCCCCAATATGTACAAGATCGCCGGCGAGTTGACGCCCACGGTGCTGCACGTGGCGGCGCGCTCGCTGGCGGCGCAGGCGCTGTCGATCTTCGGCGACCATTCCGATGTGATGGCGTGCCGTGCCACGGGCTACGCCATGCTGTGTTCGGCCAGCGTACAAGAGGTGCAGGATTTCGCCCTGATCGCCCAGGCCGCCTCGCTCGCCGGTCGCATCCCCTTTGTGCACTTCTTCGACGGTTTCCGCACCTCGCACGAGGTCGACAAGATCGAGGAACTCGGCCGGCAGACCGTGCGCGCGATGATCGACGACGAGCTGGTCGCCGCGCATCGCTCGCGCGCCATGTCACCCGACAAACCGGTGCTGCGCGGTACCTCGCAGAACCCGGATGTGTACTTCCAGGGGCGCGAGTCGGTAAACACTTACTACGCCGATTTACCCGATATTGTCGATAACGTGATGTCGCAGTTCGGCCGCTTGACCGGGCGCCAGTACGGCCTGTTCGAGTATGTTGGTGCACCGGATGCCGAGCGCGTGATCGTGCTGATGGGCTCAGGCCTGGGGGCTGCCGAGGAGGCCGTCGAGACCCTGGTCGACCAGGGCGAGAAGGTCGGCCTGATCAAGGCGCGGCTGTTCCGCCCCTTCTCCCCCAAACACCTGCTGGCCGCGCTGCCCGAAACCGTCAACACCATCGCGGTGCTCGATCGCACCAAAGAACCAGGCGCCGACGGCGAGCCTCTTTACAAGAACGTGCTGACCGCGCTGGTTCAGGCAGTGGCCAACGGCGAGCGCAACGCGATGCCGCGAGTCATCGGTGGTCGCTACGGCCTGTCGTCGAAGGAGTTCACCCCCGGCATGGTGGCCGGCGTGTTCGCCGAGCTGGCCAACGAGCGGCCGAAAAACGGTTTCACTATCGGCATCCACGACGATGTGAGCCACACCAGCCTGCTTTGGGATAGCACCTTCGCCCCACTGGCGGCGCAGGGCATCACGCGCTGCGTGTTCTACGGCCTGGGCTCGGACGGCACCGTGTCGGCCAACAAAAACTCGATCAAAATCATCGGCGAGAGCACCGACCAGCATGTGCAGGGGTACTTTCAATACGATTCGAAGAAGGCCGGCGCAGTTACCGTCAGCCATCTGCGCTACGGCGACCAGCCGATCCGCTCGACCTACCTGATCGGCAACGACGAGGCCCAGTTCGTCGCCTGTCATCAGCCGAACTTCCTGGTGCGTTACGACATGCTCGCCAAGGCAGCGTCGGGGGCGACCTTTCTGCTGAACTCGCCGGCCTCGCCCGACACCGTGTGGAGCAGCCTGCCACGCAAGGTGCAGCAACAGATCATTGATAAGCAGCTGCGGCTGTTCAGTATCGATGCCTACGGTATCGCGCAGCGTACCGGCATGGGACGGCGTATCAACACCATCATGCAGGCCTGCTTCTTCGCTATCACCGGGATCCTCGATCGCGATGAGGCGCTGAACAAGATCAAGGCCATGGTGCAGAAGACCTACGGTCGCAAAGGGCGCCGGCTGCTCGAACGCAACTTCGCCGCCATCGATGAAGCCGTTAGCGGACTGCACGAGATCGATGTGCCGCAGCACATCAGCAGCCGGGTAGAGATGCCGCCGGTGGTCGCCGCCAATGCCCCCGACTTCGTGCAACGCGTGACTGCGCCATTGATCGCCGGCCTCGGCGACAGCCTGCCGGTGAGCGCGATGAGCGCCGACGGCACCTGGCCGCTGGGTACCGCCGCCTACGAAAAACGCCAGTTGGCGCTCGAGATCCCGCAGTGGGAGATGGATCTGTGCACCCACTGCGGCAAGTGCCCGCTGGTGTGTCCGCATGCCGCAATTCGTTCCAAGGTCTTTGATGCGGGTCTTGCGCGCAGCGCCCCTGCCGGTTTTTTGCACATGCCGGTCAAAGGCGCCAAGGATTTCCCACCGGATACGCATATCAGCTACCAGGTTGCACCGGATGACTGCACCGGCTGCGGCCTGTGCGTTGAGATCTGCCCGATCCGCGACAAACAGAACCCGGCACGCAAGGCGCTCAACATGGTGCCGGTCGAACCGCGCCGCGAGGTCGAGCAGGCCAGTTGGGACTTTTTCCTGACGCTGCCTGAGTTCGATCGCACCCAGTTGAAGGAAACAACGCTCAAAGGCGCGATGATCATGCAGCCGCTGTTCGAGTTTTCGGGCGCCTGTGTCGGCTGCGGCGAAACACCGTACATCAAGCTGGCGACCCAGTTGTTCGGCGACCGCATGCTGATCGCCAACGCCACCGGTTGTTCATCGATCTACGGCGGCAACCTGCCGACCACGCCCTACACCACCAACCCCGACGGTCGTGGTCCCGCGTGGAACAACTCGCTGTTCGAAGACAACGCCGAGTTTGGCCTGGGCATGCGGATCGCCGTCGACAAGCAGACCGAGCATGCGGTTGAGCTGCTGCAGGAACTGGCGGGTGATCTCGGCGATACCCTGGTCGAGGCGATCGGCACCGCCGATCAACACACTGAGGCCGACATCTTCGAACAACGCGGCCGGGTCATCGAGCTGCGCAAGAAACTCAAGGCAATCGACAAGCCGACTGCGCGCTCACTCGAAGCAGTCGCCGATTACCTGGTCAAGAAAAGTGTCTGGCTGATCGGCGGCGACGGCTGGGCCTACGACATCGGCTACGGCGGCGTCGACCATGTGCTGGCGTCGGGGCGCAACGTCAATATCCTGGTGTTGGATACCGAGGTGTATTCCAACACCGGCGGCCAGACCTCGAAAGCGACACCGCTGGGCGCGGTCGCCAAATTCTCCGCCGGCGGCAAACCGGTCATCAAGAAAGACCTGGCGATGATGGCGATGGCCTACGGCGACGTGTATGTGGCGCAGGTCGCCTATGGCGCCAAAGATGTGCAGGTGCTGCGCGCCTTCCTCGAAGCGGAAAGCTACGATGGTCCGTCCCTGATCATTGCGTACTCGCCGTGCATTGCGCACGGCATCGATCTGGCGAAGAACCTGCAGCAACAGAACCTGGCTGTGAACGCCGGTCACTGGGGCCTGTTCCGTTACGATCCGCGCAAGGCTGCCGAGGGCCAGAATCCACTGCACCTCGATTCGAAAGAGCCGAGCGTGCCGTATCGCGACTTCGCCATGTCGGAAACGCGCTTTGCTGTACTCGAGCGCACCCATCCGCAGGCAGCGCACCGCTTCATGGATGCCGCCCAGCATCAGACCAAGGCCAAGTTCCACCTGTACGAACAGCTGGCGAAACTGGCGGTCGGCGAGACCGAACCGACGGTACCGGACAAACAATAGATGCCGCCAAAGCGTGACTGGCCGGCGCATGTTCGAGCGTCGGCAAGCCGAGGCAGGCGGTCTACGCTTAATCAGTAACCACGACGCGCACGACGGAGGACACAGCATGGATATGAGCACCCAATGGCTAGGGCTGAAACTCAAAAACCCCTTGGTACCCTCGGCCTCACCGCTTTCCCGCAGTCTCGACGCCGCCAAGCAACTCGAGGACGCTGGCGCGGCCGCTATCGTGATGTATTCCCTGTTCGAAGAGGCCGTGCGCGCCGAAGAAGACGGCATGCTGACCTTTCTGCACCACTCTGAAACCGGCCATGCCGAGGCAGACAGCTATCTGCCCGCCCACCAGGACTTTCCAGGCGAACTCGATCGCTACCTGGAACAAGTCGCCGCCCTCAAAGCGTCGTTGGAGATCCCGGTGATCGCCAGCCTGAACGGCGTCACCGCGACGGGCTGGATGACGCACGCCAAAGAGATCGCGGATGCAGGCGCCGATGCACTCGAACTGAATGCCTACTATGTAGCGGGTGATGTCTGGGAAGATGGTCACTATGTCGAGCAACGCTACATCACGTTGCTAAAGGAATTGCGCGAACACATCAGCATCCCGATCAACATGAAGCTGTCACCTTTCTTCAGCTCGATCGGCAACATGATCAAGAAACTCGAAGCAGCCGGTGTCGCCGGCGTATCGCTGTTCAATCGTTTCTATCAACCGGATATCGATATCGAAGGCATGCGGCTGCAGCACGCCTTGACGCCGACAAGATCAAGCGACGCCTTGTTATCTATGCGATGGATCGCCATCCTGCACGGCCGGGTTGAATGCTCGCTGGGTGCGACCGGCGGCGTACACACCGGCGAAGACGCTATCAAGCTCTTGCTGGCCGGTACCGATGTCGTGCATCTGTGCAATGCCTTGTTGGCGCTTGGCCCGAAGCATCTGAGCAGAGTGATCGCCGACATGTCTGCCTGGATGGAACACCAGGGCTTCGAGAGTGTTGCGGAGTTGCGGGGCCGCTTGAGTCAGTCGAGCGTTCTCGATCCCTCTGACTATGAACGCCTGAACTATATCCGTGTGCTGGACAGTTATAGTGGAGCCGAAGGCGTCTGGCGCTGACAACAAGCGCCAGACACAAAGATCGTCAGAGCAAGGGGGTCTTGCGCAGACCGACCATCATGCCGAGCTTTTCAGCACCGGTGACCAGCATCCACAACGTATGCACGCCGAACATAATGGCAAGGATGCCCCCGGCCATCGCCAACGGCGCGACCAGTAGCGAGACCGCCCAATGCATTTGGAAGGCGCCGGACAATGCAATCGTGGTGATGACGAACAACGCGACCAATTCCAATTTCGACTTGGCCAGGCTCGATTCTGCGAGGGTGTTCGGTTGCTTCATGTCGGGTCTCCGCTGTGTTGCCGTTGAGCGAACTGTAGTAAGCGATAGCGCTTAGCTGACTAGAACCAGGTCGCAGTTTTTGGCGCATGCGGCTTGGCAACTACGCTGCATTGTGGTGCGTACCACAGCTTGTCGGGAGGCGCATTCGGGCAGCAAGAATTAAAGGTTGCGCACTGCCCAACGCACGATGAAATCGCTGCCCGCGTCAACGTTGACTCGCGAACCTTGCCCGCAGTCGTCAATGCCCCAAGCGCGCGGCGACGAGCGAGTCGATTGAAGCCATGAACGCTTCCACTGCTGTGGTGTAGCTGCCGGGCAACCCGAGTTGCTCGTTGATCTCACGATGCGACATCGGCTGTGGCAGCACCTGTCCCCGGCGGCCCAGGGCGTGCATCCTGGCGACGAAACTATCTGCAGCACCACAAGGATCGTCACGCCGTTGCGACGAACACACCGCAAGCACCGGCGGCCCCTTGGCGACGAGTGCGTGATACGGCGAAGCCTTGCGCCAATAGTTCGGATCATCACCGAACGCATTCTTGTAAACCTTGCGCATGATGCGCGGCGGTGCGCGCATCGTGTCGGGTACATTCAGGGCCGCGCTGTCGAGCAGTACTGCACCGAGCCAGGGCGATACGCCTTGCTGAGCCGCCAGTGAAGGATCGGCGGTCAACAACGCGACAAGATGCGCACCGGCGGAGTGGCCGATCAGGATCACCTTACGCGGATCGGCGCCGAACTCTGCGGCGCGACGCTGAAAGGCCGCCAATGCGCGCGCTACATCGGTTGCCTGACGCACCGGATCCGCATCTGGCACCAGGCGATAGTTGGTCGATACGAACACGAAGCCTCGCGGCAGCCAACGCTGGACCTTGTTTTCGACTACCCGGTCATGCGTCTTGTCGCCTCGACGCCAACCACCGCCATGCACCATGAAGACAACGGGTGCATCGTGTGCACCATGCGGTGCATACACGTCGAACCTGTGCCGCGCATGCTCGCCATACGGCACATCGTTCGTGATCTGTATATCGCTCGGCAGCACGCCGGCATCGACGCGCTGCAATTGATCATCTTCAGACCCACGACGCTCGTCGAGCCAGTCGCGCAACGGGCCGGCATGTGCACCCGCTGTCGCCAGGCACACCAGCAGCACACCTATCACGCCAACGAAAAAGCGCCGATCAGTGGCTCGGTGGCGTTGTGCAACGTGCGATGTGCTTGGTCGTTTCGACATGTCGGTCTCCGCGCGGCCTTTCGTACAAATCAGGTCGGCCGTTGCCAGGCCAGAAAGCGGGCATCATCGACCGAAGTCATGGCATCGATAACGACGTCGTTATCGAACGCCGGCAACTGCTGCAGCCGCGCGAGCAAACCGTCGAAACCTGCCGTATCGGCAGCCATTCGCCAACAACGTTCCGGGTCGCTACCCACCAGCAACCAGTGCACGTCATCGACGAACGGACCCAAACTGCTCGTCTCGATCACGACCATCGACAGGCACAGCTGTGCTCGTATTCGCCGATGATCAGCTCCCACACAAACGCGAGGCCACAGATCACAACACTCCAATAGACTTCCGGTCGCAGCCAAGTGACACACAGCGCCGCAAGCGTCGCGACTGCTGCCCAAACAATTCGCAACGCGCGGCGCTTCGAATACCGCAATAAGGTCGACTCAGCCATGGTTGACGGACTATTTCACGTTGGCCGGCTGTTGACCATTGCCGGATTGTTAAATCGCGTTACCGGGCCAATGCCGCACGCAGATAGCGGTCGGGGTCGATGAAGAAGGCTTTCTTGTATCCCCTTCCAAGGCAGCGGAATCATACGCACGATCGCGTAGTGCAGATGCGGCGGTTTACCTTTCGCATTGCCGCTATCGCCAAGGCGGCCGACGATGCCACCGGAAGCAACCCAAGAACCGGCAGATACGTCGACGGTGTCGAGGTGGGCGAAATAGTGCAAGCGCCAACTCGGCCCAAGGACCAAGGCGACATTGCCGCCTTTGCGTAGATCGCCCGCAAACACCACCAGCCCGTCAACCGTGCTGATGACCGGCGTGCCTTTCGCGCCGAAGATGTCGATGCCCTTATGCACTCCCGAGGTGCCCCAGGGCTCGAACCAGAACGAGTCCGGGTGCCAATCGTTGCTGCTCGCGTTCTGTACCGGCACGACGACACGCTCGGGCAACAGATAACCCGCTGCGATCAATATCCCTGTCCCGAGCAGTAACACTGTACGTTTCCTCATCAATCCACCTGTTTGCTCGACAACCCGGGCGCAGGCGTCATGCCTGGTTCTTCGCAACCCGTTCGCGGCCGCAAAGTGTCGTAACCGGAGGTCGTTCGTGTTTTGGCCGGATCATTAATGCGAAAATCCCGCGCGCTGTACACCCTTCGGGTGGCAAAACGTTTGTTGAATGAGTTTTTAGAGGACGAATGGACCTATGGATAGAAGAGAAATGTTGCGTCAATGCCTGCTGCTGCTCGGCGTATCGATGGCCGGCCGGGTTTCGGCACTGGATCTCGACCGCGCATTCGGTGCGGCAAAATCGCTGACCGGCGCCGCTACCTTGAGCGACGAGGACATTGCCAACTATTGCGCACAACTTGCAAAGGAACAGGATGATGCAAACCGCGTCGCGGCACCCGACAGCGAGTACGGCAAGCGCTTGGCGACGCTCACCGAGGGTCTCGACAGTTATGACGGCATGACGCTGAACTTCAAAGTCTACGAGACCGAAGAGGTCAACGCCTTCGCCATGGCTGACGGAACAGTGCGACTCTACAGCGGCTTGCTCGACCTGATGACCGACGACGAAGTCCGCTACGTGGTCGGCCACGAGATGGGTCACGTCAAGGCCGGGCATTCCCGCAAACGCATGCAGGTCGCGCTGACCACCGGTGGCCTGCGCGATGCCGTCGCAGCCAGCGGTACCAAGCATGCCGACCTGGCGGATTCGCAATTGGGCGAGCTGTTTGAAAAGGTGGTAGTCGCCCAGCACTCGCAGGGCAACGAGAACGAGGCCGATGACTACGCGATGGGCTTTATGAAAGACAAGAACTTCGCGCCTGCAGCGTGCGTAACGGCGCTCGAGAAGCTCGACGCCTTGTCGGGCGGCGGCGGTTCGAGCTGGCTGTCGACCCACCCGGCGCCGAAAGAGCGCGCTGCGCGGATGCGTGGCCAGCTAGCCTGATACGTAGACGGCGCAGCGTTCACCGTTGCGCCGTCTACCAGGCGAGCCCGTAGAGCATCGGCAGCAACCACGAAAAAGCCGCCCACATGATCAAGGTCAGCGGTATGCCGATGCGCAGGAAATCCGCAAACAGGTAGCCTCCGGCGCTCATCACCAGCAGATTGGTTTTGTAGGCGATCGGCGTCGCATAGCTCATATTCGCGCCGAACAGCACCGCCAGCACAAAGGGTTCGGCAGGCAGATCCAACTGCCGGGCAATACCGATGGCGATCGGCGTACCGATCAGCGCGGCGGCGTTGTTCGAAACGATGTTCGTCATCAACGCCATCAACAACATCAAGCCGCTAAGTAGACCGCCCGGCGACACCCCCTGGGTGTAGGCAACGAACACCTGGGCCAGATAGTCGGCGGCGCCGGTATCCAACAGCGCCGAGCCCAGGGCAAGGCTTGCCACGACGATCATGACGACCTGGGTATTCAAGGCGCGTACGGCGTCGCGCCAGCTCAGACAGTTGGTCGCCAGCATCGCCAGGACACCAACCAAGGCGCTGATGCGGCGCCCGGCGCGTGGTCGGCAGGTCGGCGGTGGCATCGAGCACCAGCACGTCGCCGCGCCGCTTCATCTCACTGATGTGATCACGTGCGCCCTGCACCAGGATCACGTCACCGACGCGCAGGCGGATGTCGTGCACCTGGGCTCGCAGCGCCTGCATCTGCCACCCCGCGCGATGCAGCGCCAGAGTGAGCAGCTGATAATTGTCGGCGAAGTGCGATCGCGACAGGCTGCTGCCTTCCAACGAGGAACCCTGGGTGACGACGACCTCGGCCAGTTGCTGATCGTCGGCATGCAGCGGGTTGTCTTCATCGACTGGCGCATTGGCCGAATACAGCGCGGCGCCCAGGGCGCTCTCGAACTCTTTGAGGTTGTCGGCCGTATCGTTGACCAGCAGTCGGTCTCCCGCACGCAGCACGGCATCCGGCAAAGGGGTGACATAGGTCTGCTCGCCGCGCAGTATGCGGCTGACCTTCATGTCGCCGGCCTTGTCGATGACGTCGCTCAGTGTCTTGCCGTCGGCGAAGCTGTCTTCCGGAATGTGTAGCTGGGCGGAGAAAACACGCGGCCGGTTGTCTTCGAGCTCGGTCTGGCGTATCGGCATGATGCGCGGCGCGATCAACCACAGGTAGAGGATCGCGACGCTGCCGGCAATCGCCACTGGCAGGAGGAAGTCGAACATCTCGAATCGCGGCACCCCGAGGTCGGCGGCGACGCTGACCACGAGCAGGTTGGTAGAGGTGCCGATCGTTGTGCTCATGCCCCCGACCAACGTGGCAAAACCCATCGGCATCAGCACCGCCGAGGGCGGGTTGCCGGTGCGCAGCGACACACTGATCAGGATCGGCAGCAACAACACCACGATGGGTACGTTGTTGACGAAAGCGCTGAACAGCGCGCCTATCAACAAGGTCAGCAGCAACGAGAACGACGGCGCCACCCCCCAGGCACGCGCCAACAAGCGGCCCACCGGCTCGAGGGCCCCGGTGCGCACCAGGCCCTGCCCGGCGATCATCAGGGCACACACCGCCACCAGGGCCTCGTGACCGAAACCGAGAAAGAAATCGGTGGCATGAATGCGGACGCCCTCGCGGGCAAAGGGAAACAGCTCGAACCCCAGCACCAAGGCAGCGAGCACGAACAGGCTCGAGGTTTCCAGGGCGAGGCGCTCGCGGGTGAACAACAGCAACGCGACCAGCGTCAACAGCATGACGGCAATCGCATGGGGATTCGGGGTGGCGAGATCGGCAGGTGTCACGTCGTAGCCGCGTCAGCTGGATGATGCGTCAAGCATAGTCACGACAGTGGGGGTGACGCGAGCCGGCCAAGCCGACAAGCGGCAATCACTGAAAGCGCTGGTTCACCACCGACTCGATGGCATCGAGTTCTTCGATCATCTCGGTGTTGCCGAACAAGCGCACACCCATGTAACCCAGTGCCCCCACGATCAACAGAATCAACATGACCAGCGAAGCGCGCAACACACCCCGTAGCAGGCGTTGTCCGAAGGTGGGCGGCAAGGTGGGCGGGGCCACTTTGGGCCGACGACGCGAATGCACCTTGGCTTGAAAGCCATCATCCAATTCACGCAGCACGTCCAAAGGCGTCTCGGAATAGGCACCGCGCACCCTTTCTGCAACGAGCGAGGGACACAGATCGACGAGGTGGTCGACCAATTCGGCGACGCCGGTCTGCCAGTCGGTAGCGGTCAGCGAATCGGAATGGTAGCTGGCGAGCCGCGCGATACTGCGCGGCAGCGATCCTCGCCCCGGCATCTCTGCGCCACCGACCAGAACCGGCACGACGGCCTTGCCTTGGGCGAACGCCGCTTCTATCTGCGTGCGTATCCAATCGGTGGGATCGAACAAGCGGGTGGCGTGCCCATCGTCGGAAAGTGCCGCCCAGTGGCGACCAACGACCACGACCAGCGCATCGGTAGCCGCGATCGCGCGATGCAGCACATCGGTGAAGTCGCTGTCCGGCGGAATCTCTACGTCGCGGAAGACGCGATCGGCACCGAGAAGTTCTCGGAGATCATCTGCGAGGCGGCTCGCATAGCCTTGGCTGTCATCTCGGCGGTAACTAACCAGAACCCCTGCCATTGCGGCGTACTACTCCAGAAAGGGCGTTGAATTTTGGTCGCAGATACTAACTTGCCGTCTGTCGGGCGACCATCATCGAAGCCACTAATTATTGTTCGGCATAGCAATAAGCTACGTAAATACCCATGCCAACGGCAAGGTGCAACGCAGCATGCGCAGACGGCAAACCGCATGTTGGACCATCTAGATGTAAAAGCGTTCAAAAATATGTAAAGCCACAACATCGAAAAACAACATGATCAAGGTGAAGCGTCCGTTCCAACGCAGAAAGCCACGCGCATCGATGCCGAAGCGCCCTTGCATACCCAGGTGCATCCCCGAAAACGGCGAGCTGGATACACCGGCAGCCCATGTCATGAGATAGGTAATGCCCATCAGGTTCGGGTCGGGAGACATCGGCGCGAGCAATCCGTGGGCGGTCGAGATGCTGATGACCGGGTGTACCCCGGCGACGGACACGGCCACCATCACCAGCAACAAGGCGCTCGCCTCGGTCGCACCGACGTGCTCGATATCGAGACGCCATCCACTGCTGTGCGCCACGCTGGCGATGCCGGCGGCCAACACGCCCGCCGCGAGAAACAATGCCAACTCACCCGACATCTGCGGCAACCCGCCCCGTACGTGTTGCTGTAGCCGTTGCAGCGCCGCATTGCCGTGGCGCACGACCAGCACCACGGCCGTCAGCAGGATCGACAACAGGCTGATGAATGTGAGAATGGGTACGGCACGAAAGACCTCGTGGGCGGCGAGTACCATCAGGGCGAGCAGTCCGGGTATCCACAGCGCGCCGAAATGCATTGGGTAGCCGACGAAATCCAATCCGCCGGCGCTCCGTGTCAATTCGCGGCCGGATATGACCAGGCCGAGCACCGCCAGCGGCAGACCGACCAGCGAAAGGGTCGTCAGCTGCGCGCCCGGCGCGTTGCTCAGTGCGATACCCATGGCGGCGAAGAACGGCGACCACAGCGCGGCCAGTGAAAAGCCACGCGACAGCACGGTAGCCTGTAACGACGTCATCGGCGCTCGCCGAGATTGCCGGTCGCCGAGAATCATCACCGCCGACAGATTGATCACCGAGCCGAACAGGTGAACGCCAAACAAGGTGCGCCACAAGGCGTGCGGTCCGCGCGGATCCTCTTCTCCGGCATCGACCTCCGGCAGACTGATCAGGCGCAGAAAGGTCACCCCTCCGAGCATCGCCAGCAACGCCTGGTTGGCACTGATCGCCTTGGTTATCTGGGCACTGCCGCCGGTCCACGCCGCGTAACCCAGGCCCGCCAGACCAACCAACAGCATCACGATCATCTGGATGCGCGGCAAACCTCGGACCCTGTGGAGCAACAGCAGACCGGCGAGCCAAAAGGCCAGCCCCGGCACCACCGCACTGATGGGCAGACCCAGGCCGAGAATGATCGACGCCATGATGGCGGCAAACAGCATCCATCCGGCGATAGCGGTATCGCCGGCGGCTATGCGGGTAAGCAGAGACTTCATCTGCGACAGCATATCGTTCCTTGGTCGACGGGGCGATGGCGTTTGCCTGCCGACAAGCGGCGATGCGTACCTTTAAATAGGCGGACATTTTTTGGGCTATCCGACAGGGCAAAGACGGTAGAATCGCCGGCATCGAGAAATTTGCCACCCGTGCGCCCGAGGCACAGCGGGACGAAACCGTCGAGGAATGTCGTATGAGTACGCCCACGCCCACAGAGCTCAACCTGCACCGCATGTCGCGCGTGCTCGAGGTCACCTTCGATGATGGGTCGAACTTCAAACTGCCGGCAGAGTACCTGCGGGTTTATTCGCCGTCGGCCGAGGTCGCCGGCCATGGGCCGGGGCAGCGCAAGGTGCCGTTGGGCAAGGAAGGCGTCAATATCGATCGCATCGAACCGGTCGGCAACTATGCGGTGGTGCTGCACTTCGACGATGAGCACAACACCGGCATCTACTCGTGGGAAACCCTGTACAATCTGGGCAAGCACTACGATGACCTGTGGGCGCAGTATCTCGAAGAGCTGAAGGAAAAGGGCTACACCCGTAAAGAGCCCGCCGCCTGACGTTCTGCGGCGCCCGCCCCACCACAGCGGGACCGCTCCCATGGCAGACAACAAAGACAGCACCCATTTCGGCTATCGCAGCGTCGACCCGCGCGATAAAGCGGGGCTGGTACGCGGCGTGTTCGATTCGGTCGCCGGCAAATACGATGTCATGAACGACCTGATGTCGATGGGCGTTCATCGGCTGTGGAAGCGCTACGCGGTCGAACTCGCCGGTGTGCGCCGCGGACAGACGATTCTCGATCTGGCCTCCGGCACCGGTGATCTGGCAGACCGGTTCGCCGACCTCGTCGGCCCCGATGGGCTGGTGCTGATGACCGACATCAATGCGGCGATGCTCAGCGTCGGGCGTGATCGCATGGTCGATCGCGGACATGCCGGCAATCTCGCGTATGCGCAGGTCAATGCCGAGGAGCTGCCATTTCCCGACGACACCTTCGATCTGATCACCATCGCGTTCGGCCTGCGCAACGTCACCGACAAGCAGAAGGCGCTCGAATCGATGTACCGTGCGCTCAAGCCGGGCGGTCGCGCGCTTGTGCTGGAATTCTCCAAGCCGCTGAACAAGCCGCTGGAAAAGCTGTACGACCTGTACTCGTTCCAGGTACTGCCACGCATCGGCGATCTGGTCGCCAAGGACGCCGACAGCTACCGCTACCTGGCCGAATCGATCCGCATGCATCCCGACCAGGAAACCCTCAAAGGTATGATGGAGCAGGCGGGATTCGAACGCTGCGATGTGCACAATCTGACCGGAGGCATCGTCGCCGTCCATCGCGGTTTCAAGTTCTAGGAGCCTGTCGGCATGACACTGCGCGACCTCGCACTCGAAGGCCTGGAACAATCGATCAACGCGGTAATCGCCCTCGACCCGGATGCCGCCAGACGGCTGGCAACCCTGCACGGCAGTAGCGTGCGCATCGAGCTCAGCGGCACGGGCATTGCGCTGAACATGGTGCCGGGCCATGACGGCCGCTTGCAGATGCTCGGCTCGATCGAAGGCGAACCCGACTGCACCCTGCGCGGCAGTGCGTTCGACCTGATGCGGGCCAACGAGCAGAACCAGGGTACGGCCCAGTTGTTCGCCGGGCGCGTCAGCATCGACGGCGACGCCAAGCTCGCACAACGCTTCAGCGAAGCACTCGGCAGCCTCGATATCGACTGGGAAGAACAGTTGTCGCGCCTGACCGGCGACATCGCCGCACATGAGATCGGGCGCGGCGTACGCGCCGCCATGCAGCAGGGCGCACGCATGCGCGATAGTGCCGAACAGAACCTGTCCGAATACCTCACCGAAGAAACGCGCGTGCTGCCGCATCGCTACGAAGTCGAAGACTTTGTGAGCGACGTCGATACGCTGCGCGACGATGTCGAACGCCTCGAAGCACGCATCGCCCTGCTGGAGAAAGCACGCCGGGGTGACGGCGCGTGATCCCGATTCGAGAAAGCCTGCGCGTGATGCGCATCGGCTGGGTGTTGATGCGACACGGTCTGGATGAGGTCATCCTTGCCGCGCACCTGTTTCGACCGATTCGCTTCTTCAGATTCCTGTCACCGTTTTATTGGGGCAAAAAGCCGCCGCGCGGCGTACGCATGCGGCGCGCACTCGAAGACCTCGGCCCGATCTATGTGAAGTTCGGCCAGATCCTGTCGACCCGGCGCGACCTGTTGCCGGACGACATCGCCGCCGAACTGTCGAAACTGCAGGACCAAGTCCCGCCTTTTCCCGGCAAGCGTGCGCAGGCCATCATCGAACGCTCACTGGGCAAGCCGGTCAGCGAACTGTTCGCCGAGTTCGACAGCGAGCCGCTGGCGTCGGCCTCGATTGCCCAGGTGCACGCAGCAACCCTGCACGACGGCAGCAAGGTGGTGGTCAAGGTTGTCCGCCCCGGCATCGAGAAAACGATCCAACAGGACATCGACCTGCTGTTTACGATCGCCAAACTGGCGCGCAAGTATTCGCGCGAAGCGCGCCGCTTGCGCCCGGTCGAGGTCGTCGAGGAATACGACAAGACCATCCACGACGAACTAGACCTGATGCGTGAAGCCGCCAACGGTGCGCAGCTGCGGCGTAACTTCAGCGGCAGCGACATTCTCTACGTGCCCGAGATCCACTGGGACTACACACGCGAGAACGTCATGGTGCAGGAACGCATCTATGGCATTCCGGTCGACCGGATCGACGAACTGCTCGCCAAGGGCATCGACCTGAAAAAGCTTGGCGAACGCGGCGTCGAGATCTTCTTCACCCAGGTGTTTCGCGACAACTTCTTCCACGCCGATATGCACCCGGGCAACATCTTCGTACGCCCGGACGGCAGCTACGTCGGCGTCGACTTCGGCATCATGGGCACCCTGACGACCGGTGACCAACGTTACCTTGCCGAGAACCTGCTGGCGTTCTTTCATCGCGACTACCGCAAGGTCGCCGAGCTGCATGTCGAATCAGGCTGGGTGCCGAGCACCACGCGCATCGAGGATTTCGAGGCCGCCATCCGCACCGTCTGCGAGCCGATCTGGGAAAAGCCGATCAGCGAAATCTCGTTCGGTCATTTCCTGTTGCGGCTGTTCCAGACGGCGCGTCGCTTCAACATGGAGGTGCAGCCGCAGCTGGTGCTGTTGCAAAAGACCCTGCTGAACATCGAGGGACTTGGTCGCATGCTGTATCCGCAGCTCGATCTGTGGAGCACCGCCAAGCCATTCATGGAACGCTGGATGTCGGAGCAGGTCGGCCCCAAGGCATTCGTCCGCCGCCTCAAAGACCAGCTGCCGCAGATCTCCGAAGACCTGCCCGAAGTCCCGCTGCTGGCGCATCGTTTCCTACGCAAAGCCGTGGACGGGCAACTGAAGGTGCAGTGGGAATCGGAAAAACTCGATGAGATCCACGAAGAGATCCGCACCGGCAACAAGCGTACGCAAACCAGCATCGTCGGTGGCAGCCTGCTGATCGCCGGTGTGCTGGTTGGCGGCCTGATCGATATCGGCCACGTGCTGAATCCGATGTGGGCCATGGCGGCGCTCAGCGGGACCGGCGGCTTGCTGCTGGCACTGTCCTTCCGCCGCTAATGCGTCGATAGGCGGCTTGATAAATGCGACGAATCGCTGCATCAGAAGCGTTCAGCGCCAATTTGTGTTTTTTGCCATGAAATTGTCCCCTTGTTCGACCGATAATCACGGCAGACACCGCTATCGGTGGAAAGTCCGGCACGGCGATATTGCCCGTTAACGTGGAGGGCGGACTTTGGGTAACTCACTGCAAGACGAATTGTTGAAAGCCGGCTTGATCGATCAGACCAAGATCGACCAGGCAAAAAAACAGCAAAAGAAGAATCGCACCCAACAGCCCAAGGCCAAGCGCAAGGCTGCGAAATCGAAGCCGGTTGATCCCGCCGTCGAGAAAGCGCGCGCCGAAAAGGCCGCGCGCGACCGTGAACTCAACAAGCAGCGTGACGAGGTGCGCCGCCAACGCGAGGTGGCGGCCGAGGTGCGCCAGTTGGTCCGCGGTCATAAGCACCCGCGCAGCGAGAAAGACGACGACGTGCCGTTCCACTTCGAGAACAAGGGCAAGATCAAGCGCATCTTCGTCTCAGCGGACACCCACAAGCTGATCAGCGACGGCAAACTCAAGATCGTCAACGACAATGGGGTATTCGAACTGGTGCCGCCCGCGATCGCAGAAAAGATCCGCGAACGCAATTCGAGCCTGGTGATCGATCTGCCCGAAGACAAACCAGCAGATGGCGATGACCCCTATGCCGACTATCAGGTGCCCGACGACCTGATGTGGTAACGCTGTTTCCCGAATTGCGGCACCGGCTGCACGACACGGTTTCGATTCAGCTCATTCCAGACCGTACCCGTAGCGCTCGATGATGGCGCGCGCCTCGTCGCCTTTCAGGTAATCGAGCAGCGCCGCCGCGGCGGGCTGATCCGTTCCCTTCGCCAATAGCACCGCATCCTGGCGGATCGGGTCATACATTTCTTGCGGCACGATCCAACGTGAACCGCCGTCGTTCAACACCACCTGGGCCAGGGCGACGAAGCCGAGTTCGGTGTTGCCGGTGGCAGCGAACTGGTGGGTTTGTGCAATCGAATCGCCGCGCACGAGCTTGGGGCGAACTGCCTTGGTGATGCCGAGCGAATCCAACACCTGCATGGCCGCCACACCGTAGGGAGCGGTCTTCGGATTGGCGATGGCCAGCCGTTTGAAATCTCCATTCTTCAACACGTCGGCCGTGTCGCCGATCAGATCTCCCTGTTTGCTCCAAAGCACAAGTTTGCCGTTGGCATAGGTGAACTGACCGCTGGCCTTGCCCGCCTCGACCAGCTTTCGCGGCCTCTCCTGGTCGGCAGCGAGAAACACGCCGAACGGCGCGCCGTGAAGGATCTGCGCGTAGAGCTTGCCGGTCGAGCCGAAGCTCAACACGGCCTTGTGGCCGGTCGCTTTCTCGAAACCGGCGGCGACCTCTTTCATCGCCGCGGTGAAATTTGCGGCAACCGCCACATTCACTTGGTCGGCGGATACGGTCGTGCCGATCACCAGCGCAGCCCATGCAACGGCCGATCGCAACATCCTCTGAGCATTCCTCATCTGTACAACTCCATACACCAACCTCGCGGACGGCCGGTCGACGACAGCCGTATCCGCATCAAAGGCTCAGCCACCAACCAAGCACTTTTTAGGCCGCTTTGTGAACCCGTTGTTTCATCGAGGATTCCCTACTGGAGATCGAGGCCGCCACCGGCCCGAGATGTCGGCATTGCAACAAGTTTGTGCACGCCGAGAGGCTGTCAGTGCAGATTGGCGTACATCGCTGTGACGTCGTTCATCTGCGCCATGATCTTATCCATCGAGCGAACAACCAGCGAGGGCACACGCGTGTTGTACTTCTTGCTGTAGTTGCTGATGTTGAAGATCTTCCAATTCTTATCCACCTGGGAAAGGGCGTCGGTGATCTCCGCCGTGTTGATCTTGGCACCGTGCAGTTGAATCAAGGCGGTGCTGAACTCATCGACCGCGCCTTGATATTGCTGTTGCACCAACGCGGCATCCATACCCCATGTCTCCAACAGATAGAGCTTGGCGATGCGCTGCGACAACATCCGTTGGCGCCCGGCGAGGTTGACCATACCACCGGCCTGGGTGCCGGCCCGTTTTTCGAGCAACAGCACGAACTGGTGAGACTCCTGCAACAGCAGTTCGGCGAGATCGTTGACCTGTCCGATACGGCTGGCGTCGGGCGCGTTCAGCAATTCAGTGCGAAGCTCGCTCCACAGCAGCCGGGTCTTGTCGATCTGCTCGTTTTCTTCACCGGTTTCGGCGACCTTCGACAGGTCTTTGAGCTGTTTGTCGAAGCGGGTCAACGCCGCATTCAGCTCTCCCCGCGCCCCCGGGTTGAGGTCCATGCCCAACAACGCGTAGGCCTTGACCATGCGCTGGGTCAGCATGCGCTGACTGCCAGCCTTGTCGATCGCCGGTCCGAGGCTCGACGCTGCCGAAGCCCCGCCACACAGGGTTAATAGAAGGATCACAAAGAGCGAATAGTATTTGGTATTGTTCATTGTTATCTGAATCGTGAACGCTTATCAGTCGTATTGGAAAACGGATCGCGATACTAGCGTCCAAGACAAGCCGCGCTAAATGACACACGTCAATTGCCTTAAGGATTCAGGAAGTTTGTTACTGCAGTTGAATCGCCGGCTTCCTAACCGTATACCTGCCGCGGCAACCACAGAACGATCTCGGGGAAGATGATGCACAGCGCCAGCCCGACGGCCTGAAGAAACAGGAACGGCAGTGAGGAGCGATAGATCTGCGCCATTGTCACGCCGGGCGGCGCAACACTCTTCAGGTAGAACAGGGCATAGCCGAAAGGTGGGCTGATGAACGACATCTGCATGTTCACCATGTAGACAACGCCGAACCACAAGGCGAGCTCTTCCGGCGCCACCCCGGGCAGGCCGAACACGCCATCGAACGACAGGGTCTTCATCAACGGCACGAAGATCGGCACGGCGAGCAACAGGATACCGACCCAGTCGAGGAACATACCGAGGATAACCAGGATCACCATCATCAAGGTCAGGATGCCGTACGGCCCCAGGCCGGTGCCGATGATGGTTTCGTTGACGAACTGCTGACCGCCGTTGACCACGTAGAAACCGACGAACAGGGTCGCGCCGAAGATGATCCACAACACCATGCCGGTAACCCGCAGCGTCGTCAGCGCGGCAGCGCGCGTGTTTTCCCACGACAGGCGACGGTGCATCGCCGCAACCACGATCGCACCGAAGGTGCCGACACCGGCTGCCTCGACCGGCGTAGCGATGCCGGCGAAGATGATGCCGAGCACCAAGGTGACCAGTGCAATCGGCGCCATCATGTTCTTCAGCAGGCGCAGCTTTTCGCGCGTATCGACGCGTTCCTCGGGCGGCAGCGCCGGACCGGCTTCGGGCTTGAAGAAGGTCACGATCAGCACGTACAGGATATACATGCCCGACAGGATCAGGCCGGGAACCACCGCGCCGATGAAAAGCTCGCCAACCGACTGCTGCGCAACCACGGCGAACAGGATGGCGAGGATGGATGGCGGGATCAGGATGCCGAGCGTGCCGCCGGCCAGGATCGAGCCGCAGGCGATCGTCGGGTGATAGTTGCGTGCCACCATCGCCGGCAAGGCGATCATGCCCATCGTGACCTCGGTGGCCCCGATCACGCCGCACATCGCAGCCAGCAAGGTTGACGCGATGATGGTCGCGACCGCCAGGCCGCCGCGCAAGCCGCCGAGCAGCTTGTACACCATGTCGTACAACTCTTCGATGATGCCGGCACGTTCCAACATGGAGGCCATGAAAATGAACAGCGGGATCGCCGATAACTGGTAATCGGTCATCAACGGGAAGATGCGCGACGGCAGGATGTTGAGCATCTGCGCGTCGCCGAACAGAAACAGGAACACGCAGGCCAGACCGCCGGTAACGAAGCTCAGCGGCAGGCCGGCCATCAACAGGATGGCGAGCGAGCCGAACATCAGTACGGTCAGCCACAGGATGTCGATTTCAAGCCCCACAGTGCGACTCCGGTGGCAGATGACGCAGGCCGCGATAGGCGGCGACGTCGTTGAACAGGCGGACGATGCCCTGCAGCAGCAATAGCACGGCCCCCAGCGGCAGGGCGAACTTCACCGGGTAGTACTGAATACCCCATTCGGTGAAGGACACCTCCTGCGCCGACCAGGCATCGTGGAAGAAGATCCAGCCGGTCACCAGCAGGGTCACCGTGAAGATAAAAAAGAACACCGACGTGATCAGATCGGCCAGCGCCTTGCCGCGCTCGCTCAGATGCGTGTACAGCACATCGACTCGCACATGCGCGTTCTCCCGCAGGCAGAAGCCGCCGGCGATCAGGTACTGCATGCCGAACATCAGGAACATCGCCTCGTGTGCCCAGTTGGTCGGCGAGTTGAACACGTAGCGTGCGACGACCTCGTAGTAATAGGCGAATACCGCGATCAACGACCAGTAGGCGACGAACTCCCCCGCCTTTGCGTTGAACCAATCGACATAGCGCTCGTACCAGGGCAGCGACTTGTCCAACGTGAACTCAGGCACCGTCTCGGCGCACGGCAGCGCTATGCCCTCTTCGCGGGGAACGTGTTCGCGCGCGTTGCAACGCGCGACCAACCTGGGAATCAGCAAGGCGTCGATCAACATCAACAGCACGATGGCCGCCCCGGCCGCCATCGCGAGATTGCTCCAGTAAGCGGCGTGCTCCTGCGCTGCAGTGTTCTCGGCCTGTGCCGTCACCAGGCGCTGTTTGGCCTCGACGAGTTTCGACTCGGCGTCTTCGAG
>MWSD01000023.1_pt1 | contig 28510 bp, 30 predicted proteins | sample 1021921 | NCBI WGS metagenome assembly MWSD01 (sample SAMN06338133, study PRJNA374545) | mollusc metagenome | biome: marine bay; material: sediment; isolation source: gill 40 cm from animal B | host: Kuphus polythalamius | place: Philippines: Mindanao | collected 2011-09-12 | reverse complement strand
TTCTGCCGAACGTTGTCGCATCATGCGATACGCGGACGGCCTCAGCGGTTATATAGATCCTGAAGGCAATACCGTTATCGATCGTAAATATCAAAGCGGCAGCGACTTCTCCGCCGACAGCCGACTCGCCATCGTTTATCAATGCAGAGAACCGCGGTCTGGCGGGTTCATCGATCGTTCCGGTAACGAGTTCTGGGAGGATTAGTGAGCGCAGTTTCCTTTGCTGTCGAGCAGCGAATTGAGAGGCCCGATCCAACAATTGATTCGTGCACAATTTTATCAAACATAGTCATCGAGGTAGCGCTGTCACAGGTCCGATGGCTCGGCCCATGGTTTTTACACACTTTACCCAAGGGCTGGGAGTAAGACCGGCGCAATGCCATACTGAGAAATATTATGATCTATCAAAAGATACTGCTGGTCACAACGCTTTGGGCGTTGTCTTTGACGTCGCACTCGGAACAGATAAACGCGGATTCTGTTGAACGCAAGAACGCTACTGAATCATTTCTTACGCAAAGAAACATTCCGGTGAATCCTCACCTCCCTTACGTGGAATCCATTCGGAATGCGAAGCTACAAAACGCAGAGGATGTCGCGAAGCGCGTAATCGTGCTGTATCACGTCGCCTCCGTCGGATTTGGCATCGAACCAGAGATAGCCATTGAGTTCCTGGAGAAAAACAACCTATGGGACTCGGCGAGTCCGGAAGAGCGCGCATTTCTCGAAACAAGCAACCCGACCAAACAGCAGCTGGTCAATGCCACATGGCGGGTAGAATCGATATGGGTACTACTTTGGGCTTTAGGGGACGTCGACGATCTCGATTTTCCTACCCGCCAGATTAGCGCCGACGAAATACATAGACGATTTCCGAGCGCCGCAGACACTGCTCGGTTCATTGCTGAGTCAAAACTGCGCAGCGCCGAACAGATCCTTGATGCAACAGATATGATCTATCGGATTCATTGGGCGGTGCGCGACGCACAGTTGAAAGGTCAAGAGACCCCTGGCGGCGTTGATGCAGGAGTCGTCCTTGAACGCCACTATTCTCTGAATTGGTTAACGTTGTATGCCGAAGAATGGGACGATGTTACGACAGACACGTAACAAGACACTCAAGCGATTGAATCGAGTATGTCATCACCTGCGTCGTTGTGCTTATCCCTGTTCTAAACGAGTTCTGCCACCACAATACTCGATAGCTTTAGTTCAATATAACCAACGCCGCGCCCCGCGGCTCATGCATGGAAGAGATGAGGAGATTGATCATGAAAGCAGCACTTGCAGGTTCGAGGCCGCAAGTCATGACAGCGGGCAAGGGCTACGGCGCTGGCATTCGGTGCATGTGCCAACATAGATGAGCATTGGGTTGCGTGCCCGCACCTGAGGGGCATCCGGTTGAGATCCAACTAGCCCTTTTTAGGGTGTGCCACACCAGGTGATGGACGTTGGGCTTGTACGATCTTCCTGCCCTGAGCGGGAGACCAATCGGCCCTTGGCATACAAACATGTTGCAACAAGCGCAAAGACTCGCGTGAAACTGAACATTGCTGGAACCAAATGACGACACCCTGCAAAATCATATTTCTTGGCGACGATGCTCGGATCGAGCTTTTGAGCGATGCGAATGCAGAACAGATCATGACAGAAGTAACGGTTGTCACTCCAAGCGCTAATGCCGAGGCATCCGAAATCTCCAAGCTAGCGATGGATGCCGATCACGGCGTTGTTGTGATCAATGCATCCGTGGATATTGCGCCTAGCATTCGGGAGCATGTGTTTCTCGCTCGACAGGCGGATGTCCCCAGCCTTTCAATCATGTTCACAAAGCTGTCTTGGTTGGAGGGTGTGAACGATGCCGATGCCTTTGTGGAACTCGCCGAACTGGAAGTTCGCGAAATTTTCAATGAGTACGGAATGAATGGAGAGGACGCTCTGGTATTTCATGATGCCAACATCCGCTCGTTTCCGAAGATGTACTCTAATGGCATCGGGCTTGAAGCGGCGCTTTCGAAAATTTCCAGTGTACTCAAACAACGTCCTGGCAGCGGTGGTGATCACGCAGAGGTCTAACGTGTATTGGGGTTGCTCCGTTGTGTCGAAACTCGGGAGTGGTCTGTGGTTTCCGTTTGGCCTCGAAAAGTCGCGACGGATGCAGAATTCGAAGCGATTGGGCTTCGGTCAATAGGATTGCAATTTGATAGAGAAGCTCATCATCCTCGCCGTCTTCTTCCTGCTGGCGGTTGCATTCACGTTCAAGCACCCTTGGATCGATCGGATAGAGCGCATGACGCAACGAAGCTTGTACTGGTTCCAGTTCGGCCCCAAACCCGCGCGCCGCTTATCCATATCGAAAGGTGTACTACGAGCGGCAGGTTATGTGATGTGGCTGATATTCGTCTTGACACTGCTAGCGTTCGTCAACGGCAGTCCACTGGGTGCCGACAGAACCTAGTCAGAACTCAGATGCCTCTGATCTTGGTAATCAGCGGTTGATACGCCGCATTCGGATGCGGCTCGCCATTGAGCAACCAAACCTGCAGTTCCGGATCTTGCGCGGTCAGCAACGCATGAAACAGCGCCTGTTCGGCCTGGTCCGCCTGCTCGTAGTGATCGTCCAGATAACGTTCGAGCACGAAGTCCAGTTCGAGCATGCCACGGCGGCATTGCCAGCGAAGTGAGTCCAAGGTGGGTTTGGTATCTGTCATGGCAATCAGAATTGAAACTGTGAACCGGGGGCGGTGTCAGCGGCGATGGCCTGGATGCGCGCCACCTGCTCGTCGGTCAGCTCACTGCGCCAGCGGTTGGCGGCTTTGAGCGGATCGCGAAAGAGGTCGAAATAGCTGCCATCACCGGCCGATTCCGAGGTGCTCTTCTGCAGAAAGGCCTCGACCTCTTCCGATACCTCGATCTGCGCATGCGCATACATCTTGCGCAAAGCCGCCGCGGGATCGGCGCACATCTCGTCGTAGTTGACCAACAGGCAATTCTCCAGGCCTTCGGTGTCGGCGATCATCTTCTCGTTGAACAACACCCACCACCAGCTCAGGCGTTCGACCTGGTCCGCCGATTCGAAGAATTCGAGCGTCAGGCCGCGCTGCTGCGCGCCGGGCATCGTGGCCAAGGCACCGATCGGCACATTGCCCGGCATTTTGCCAAGCGACTTACCGCGCAGCTCCGAGCCGACCACCCCGGCCGGATGGCGCATGACCATCACGAAGCGCACATCCGGTCTGGCTCGAGCGTACAAACCTGCCCTGCCCCCGGCGATCACCGATTTGCAGACCTGATGGATGCGCCCGGCGTCGGTCGTGTTGATCATGTCCGGGATGTGAATGCGGCGCGCGAATTGACGTGTGGCAGAGAACTGCTCGATGCCGCGGGCCGCGATAAACCACCCACGGTGAACGAACTCGCCGATGCCGTTGCGAAACGCCTTCGGAAAGCTGACCTTGCCGGCATTGGTCTTCACGGTCGACACGCTGAACAGCCGATCGACATACGCGCCGGCGGCCTCCATGTACTGATCGTAGTCGGCCTGGTTGATGATACTGGGGATACGCGTTTCCGGTATCGCGCTATCCGGCTCATGCCGGTACAACACCCACGGATTGGCATCGAACAGCTTTGCCACCCAGGTCGTACCGGACCTGGGCGACCCAATGATAAAGGTACGGGGATACATCATCCGCGAAGGATAACGTGTCGCCGAATCCCGGCATAGATCGAACTGCGATCTGGAGGCCAGAGATTCGGCGTTAGGTCACGGTCGGCCGATCAAACGGCGTTCTTCAGCATCAAATTCTTGATGTGACCGATCGCCTTGGTCGGGTTCAACCCCTTCGGACAGGCCTCGACGCAATTCATGATGGTGTGACAGCGGAACAGCTTGTAGGGGCCTTCGAGTTCATCGAGGCGTTCGTCGGTCGCCTGATCACGGGTATCCGCCAGGAAGCGCCAGGCGGTCAGCAGGGCCTGTGGGCCATGGAATTTCTCCGGATTCCACCAAAACGACGGACACGAGGTCGAGCAGCAACCGCACAGGATGCACTCGTACAGGCCATCGAGCTTGTCGCGGTCTTCCGGCGACTGCAGGATCTCCTGCTCCGGCATCGGCTCTTCGCGCACCAGCCACGGCTTGACCGCCTTGTACTGCTGGTAGAACTGGGTCATGTCGACCACCAGGTCGCGGATGATCGGACGACCCGGGAACGGACGGATCTCAACCGGCTCTTTGAGCTCGGAAACCGGCGTGATACAGGCCAGCTTGTTGGTGCCGTTGACGTTGACGCCATCGGAACCGCACACACCCTCGCCGCAGGAATGACGGAAGGCGAACGACTCGTCCAGCTTTTTGATTTCAAGCAGGGCGTCGCGCAGCATCATGCCGCGGGTCACGTCGACATCGAACTCCTGCATGTAGGGCGCGCTGTCGTTGTCGGGGTTAAATCGGGATACCACAAATTTCATTGCGCACGCCTCCTCAGTACACGCGTTCTTTCGGCGGGAAGGTTTCGACGGTCAACGGCTTGGTCCGCACCGGCTTGTAGTCCATGCGATCGTCTTCGCGGAAATACAGGCTGTGCTTCATCCAGTTGGCGTCGTCACGGTCCGGATAGTCGGGACGCGAATGGGCGCCGCGGCTCTCCTTGCGCATCAATGCCGAGTACGCAATGGCGATACCGGAGTCGAACAGGTTTTCAAGTTCCAGGGCCTCGACACGCGCGGTGTTGAAGACCTTCGATTGGTCGTGCAGGCGCACGTCGGGCAGCTTGTCGCGCAGCGCTTTGAGCTTCTCGACACCTTCGGCCATGATCTCTTCGGTACGGAACACGCCGGCGTGGTCTTCCATCGTCTTGCGGAACTCGTCGCGCAGCTCGCGTACCGAGATGCCGTCGCCGGTCTGGTCCCAACGCGTCAGGCGGGCCATCGCGGCCTCGACGCTCGATTCGTTCATCGGGCGATGGTTCTTGTTCTCTTTGAGGTTCTCGATCACATCGAGGCCCGCGGCACGGCCGAACACCAGGATGTCGAGCAACGAATTGCCGCCCAGGCGGTTGGCGCCGTGCACCGACACGCAGGCACATTCGCCCGCGGCGTACAGGCCCGGCACGACCTCTTCACCGGTGCCTTGCGGCACGATGACGCGGCCATACGGGTCGGTCGGGATACCCCCCATCACGTAGTGCGCAGTCGGGAACACCGGCAGCGGTTCGTATGCGGCATCGACGCCGGCGAAGATCTTGCCGCTCTCACGGATGCCCGGCAGACGCTTGCTGACGATGTCTTCGCCCAGGTGATCGACCTTGAGCAGCACATGATCGCCGTTCGGCCCGCAACCACGACCTTCCTTCACCTCAGTCACGATCGAACGCGACACCACGTCGCGGCTGGCGAGGTCTTTGGCGTTCGGCGCATAACGCTCCATGAAGCGTTCGCCGTCTTTGTTGACCAGGTAACCACCCTCGCCGCGCACACCTTCGGTGATCAGCATGCCGCGGCCGGCGATGCCGGTCGGATGGAACTGGAAGAACTCCATGTCCATCAGCGGGATGCCGGCGCGCAGCGCCATCGCCATACCGTCGCCGGTATTGATGTGGGCATTCGACGTGGTGCGGTACACCTGGCCGCAGCCGCCGGTCGCCAGCACGGTCGACTTGGCCTCGATCAGCAGCGGTTCGCCGGTTTCGATCTCCATGATCAGGGCACCGAGGATCGCGCCCTCGTCGTCCTTGATCAGGTCGATCGCGAAATATTCATCGAAGAAGTGCGTGCGCGCGCGCACGTTCTGCTGATACAGCGCATGCAGGATCGCATGCCCGGTACGGTCGGCCGCGGCACAGGTACGTGCGGCCTGGGCGCCACCGAAGTTCTGGCTCTGGCCGCCGAAGGCGCGCTGATAGATCTTGCCGTTGTCCAGACGTGAGAACGGCACGCCGTTGTGCTCGAGCTCATAAACGGTCGGGATCGCCTCGCGGCACATGAACTCGATAGCATCCTGGTCGCCCAGGTAGTCGGAACCCTTTACGGTGTCGAACATGTGCCAGTGCCAGTTATCCGGCAGCACGTTGGCCAGCGCGGCGTTCACACCGCCCTGCGCAGCCACCGTGTGCGAGCGCGTCGGGAAAACCTTCGACACCACCGCCACGCGGGCGTCGGTGTTGGCCAGCTGGATGGCCGCGTTCAGACCGGCGCCACCGGCACCGATGATCAAAGCATCAAATCGTCTTTTGTTTAAAGCCATTATGTAATCTTCTCTGTCGGTGCCGGTGTCAGGCCAGGCGAACGAGGATCAGTGCCTGCGCGGCCCACAGCCCCATGGCAACCAGAAACAAGGCAACTGCGCCGAGCAGACCGGCGCGAATCGCGATGGGATGGACATAGTCGATCAGCACGTCGCGGATGCCGATCCAGGCGTGCATCAACACGCTCACTACGAACAGCAAGGTGGCGATGCTGACGAACGGGCCGCCCATCCAGGCCTTCCATTCGAAGTAGCTGGCCGGTGCCGAAAACAGGAACATCAGCAGCAGATAGAGTGCGAACAAACCGATGTAGATAGCGGTCAGGCGCTGGATCGCCCAGGCCTTCAAACCCGATGCCTTGCGACTCACAGCACACCTCCCGTCAGGATCAGGCCGAGGATCGGACCGGCGATCACCACCGCCAGCGCCGTCTGGCGTGCCTTCTCTTTATCGACGCCCATGTCGACGTCGATCAGCAGGTAACGAATACCGGCCAGCAGGTGGTGCATCAGCGACCACATCAGCAGGAAAATGAAGATCGTACCGATGAAGCCGTGCACGGATTCATTGGCCGCATCGAAACCGGCGGGGCCGGACAGCGACAGATCCAACAGGTAGATCAGGTACGGCAGCACCAGGAACATGAAGACCCCGGTAGCACGATGGATGATGGACATAATGCCGCCGATCGGCAGCTTTATCTTGGTGAGATTCAGGTGAACGGGACGTCGTGTTGTCGTAGTCATCTGTCTATATTGTTGGTATGGCCTGATAAAGTAATAGCGTATTTATTTGAGTTGACGGCAGAAATCAATAACTCAACCGGACGGCCGTCCAAGTCAATCTGCTGCGCCGCAACAAAAACGTCGTATTTCCCGACGTTTACGCCCTCTCCCCCGGACGGGTTTCGCCTAACTATTTATTTTTTTAGTGGGCGCTTTGGAGCGACTCGCGGAGAAACCGAAACAACTTCCGGCCCGCACCCGTTGGTTTTCCGGTGTTTTTTTCCCGTGCCGCATCGCGCGCCAACTGCCTGGTGCGCTGGCGATCCAGATCCGGATATTCATTGAAAAGCGCATTCAAGGCTTCGTCGCCTTCGCCGATCAGACGGTCGCGCCAGCGTTCGAGCTGGTGGAATTCCTGATTGATCGCCACCTGCTGCGATTGACGATCATCCAAATATGCGGCGACTTCGGTCAACTCATCGCTATCCATGAACTTCACACAGTGTTTGAGCTGACGGTTGCGCGCGCCCGACGGACGCATCGGGCGCACCAGGTCGATCGCCGCCCGTAGCTGTTCACCGACGCCCAGGCGCTGCAGCTCCTTGTCGCTGAGGCCGGTCATACGTTCAGCCAGCACTTGTAGTGCCTCGATCTCGCGCTTGCGCGCCGATTTGCTGGCCCGCCCGCTGTCGAATTCTTCGTCGCTCATACGGCCACTCCTTCGAGGTATTCAAAGCGTAGTTGCAAGCTGACCCTGCCCTGCCATTCGTTTTCGTCCAGCCGGTAGGCGGCGCGCACTCGCGCCGGCATCTGCGGCAAGGTCTCGACCGCATTGAATGCAATTGCGTCGATCGTCTGCCGGCTGCCCATCGGGCTGACCACCAGCTTCCAGTGTTTCTCGCCGACCACGCGGCTGCTGACCACCTCGAATTCATCGTCGAACATCGGCTCGGGGAATCCCTGACCCCAAGGGCCGCCCTCGATGATCGCCCGCGCAGTCTCGAGATTGAGCGCCGCTTCGTCGACACCGCCATCGGAATGGATCACCGCCTGCAGATCGTCGGCAGCCAGGTGTTCGCGCACCACCGAATCGAAGGTTTGGGTGAAGGCGTCGAACGCCTCTTCATCGATCGTCATGCCGGCAGCCATCGCATGCCCGCCGAACTTCTGCAGCACCCGCGGGTTGCGCACCGCCACCTCGTCGAGCGCATCGCGGATGTGCAGGCCGGGAATCGAACGCGCCGATCCCTTGAGCACGCCGTCGCCCGCCTTGGCGAAGGCGATAACCGGGCGGTGGTAACGCTCCTTGATGCGCGAAGCCAGGATGCCGATCACGCCCTGGTGCCAGTCCTCTTGATACAGACACAGGCCCCACGGCAGCGCATCCGGGTCGTTCGGCGACCAGGCTTCCAGCAATGCCTCGGCCTGATCCTTCATCTCACCTTCGATCTGGCGACGCTCGCGGTTGAGCCGGTCGAGTTCGGCGGCCAACGGCTCGGCCGTCGCCTCGTCGTCGGCCAGCAGGCAGGCGATACCCAGGCTCATATCGTCGATACGCCCGGCGGCATTCAGCCTCGGGCCGACCGCAAACCCCATATCGACCGCCTGTGCCCGCTGCGGATTGCGCCCGGCGGCGCGCAGCAGCGCCGTGATGCCGGGGCGGCAGCGACCGGCACGGATACGCATCAGGCCCTGGTGGACCAGCACGCGGTTGTTCTGATCCAGCGGCACCACATCGGCCACGGTGCCGAGCGCGACCAGGTCGAGAAACTCCGCCATGTTCGGTTCGGCGATGCGCCGGCGCTCGAACCACCCGATGTCACGCAGTCGCCGGCGCAAACCGAGCATCACATAGAAGATCACGCCGACACCGGCCAGCGCCTTCGAGGCGAAGCCACAGCCGGGCAGATTCGGATTGACCAGCGCCTTGGCCGCGGGCAGCTCTTCACCGGCCAGGTGGTGGTCGGTCACGACCACATCCCAGCCCAGCGCATTGGCGGTCGCGACACCGGCCACGCTGGAAACGCCGTTGTCGACGGTGACGATCAGATCGGGTTCGAAACGCCGTGCATGCTCGACGATCTCGGGCGTCAGGCCATAACCGAACTCGAAGCGGTTGGGCACCAGAAAGCTGACCTGGGAATGCCCGAAAGCACGCAGCGCCAGTACCGCCAGTGCGCTGCTGGTCGCGCCATCGGCATCGAAGTCGCCGACAATCAGAATGCGCTTGCCCTGCTCCATCGCTGCGAGCAATTCATTGACCGCGTCATCGAGGCCGTCGAGCGCGTCGGGTGGAATCAGCGCCGACAGCTCGCGTTCGAGCTCGCCAACCTGGTTTACGCCGCGCGAACGGTAGATGCGCCACAGCAGGGGGTCGCAACCGTCAGGAACAGGACCTGTGTCTTCGACGGACCGGTATCTGACGATTTGTTTGCGCATTCAGACGAGATTGTTGCGATCGCAGGGAGGAAGCATCGCAGGATATCAGGAAGAAGCACCCGCTGGGGCCGTGAATATGACGCCGGGTTGCGGGCAGAGTCTGAACCCAAGCGACAGCCAAGGCGCACGATATGACGCAGACAACATTTTGCCGGGTCGTTCGGCGTGAAGTCGTCACGGGCAACGAGTATGATCGCTGCCTAAGTTGTACCCCTACGCCACTTCAGAGTAGTTATGTCATCGAAGAACATTCTGGTAACCGGCGGCGCCGGCTACATCGGCAGCCACACCGTTCGCCAGTTGGGCGAAGCTGGTGAAAAGGTCATCGTACTCGACAATCTTTCGACCGGTTTCAAAGATGCCGTGACCTACGGCGAACTGGTCGAAGGCGACACCGCCGACAAGGAACTCGTATCCGCCTTGTTGCGCAAGCATGACATCGATACCGTCATCCATTTCGCCGCTCACACCATCGTGCCCGAATCGGTTGCCGACCCGCTGAAGTATTACCGCAACAATACCTGCGCTACACGCAACCTGCTCGAATGTTGTGTCGAGGCCGGCGTAAAGCATTTTGTGTTTTCGTCAACCGCCGCGGTGTATGGCAATCCGGCGGATGAGAAATGCTGGGAAGACTCGCCGACCCAGCCGATCAATCCCTACGGCATGTCGAAACTGATGACCGAACACATGCTGCGCGATCTGGGTATCGCCAGCGATATGCGCTACGTCATCCTGCGTTACTTCAACGTGGCCGGTTCCGATCCGCAAGGTCGCATCGGTCAGTCGACCAAGGGCGCCACACTGCTGATCAAGGTCGCGGTCGAGCATGCCGTCGGCAAGCGCGATGCCGTCTATATCTTCGGTACCGATTACGACACACCGGACGGTACCGGTATCCGTGACTACATCCATGTCGAAGATCTGGCCGATGCTCACTTGAAAGCACTCGACTATTTGCGTGCCGGCGGCGAATCGCAGATTCTCAACTGCGGTTATGGTCACGGCTACAGCGTACGTGAGGTGCTCGACACGGTAGGACGGGTGCACGGTTCACCGCTGAATATCATCGAGCAGGACCGACGTGCCGGTGACCCGTCGGCGTTGATTGCCGGCGCCGACAAGGTGCGCAGCGTGCTCAACTGGACGCCGCGCTACGATAACCTCGAAGAGATCGCCCGCAGCTCGCTGAACTGGGAACGCAAACTGGCTGAACGCGACCGATGAGCGACATCCAGATCCTGGTGTTGGCGATTGTCCAGGGGCTGACCGAATTCCTACCGATCTCCAGCTCCGGGCATCTGATCCTTGCGCCACATTTGTTCGGCTTCGACGACCAGGGCCTGGCGTTCGATGTCGCTGTTCATCTCGGTTCGTTGATTGCAGTCGTCGCCTATTTTCGACGCGATATCCTGCAGATCACCCTCGCCTGGTTCGCCGCCCTGCCGCCGGGCAAACAGCAGACGCCGAACAGTCGGCTCGGCTGGGCCGTGATCATCGGCACCCTGCCGGTGGTTGCCGGCGGCTTGTTGCTGAAATCGTTGGTTGAAAACGAGTTCCGCGCGCCCTGGATCATCGGTACGACGACGATCGTATTCGGTCTTGTGCTTGCCTGGGTGGACCTGCGTGCCAGACGGCAACGCGAGCTTGATAGTCTGACGCTCGGTGACGCACTGTTGATCGGCGCAAGCCAGATCCTGGCATTGGTACCCGGCACCTCGCGATCAGGCATCACGATGACCACGGGACTGTGGCTGGGGCTTACCCGCGAGGCGGCATCGCGGTTCTCGTTCCTGCTGTCGATCCCGACGATTCTCGCCTCGAGTCTGCTGGTCACCAAGGATCTGCTGGAGGCGCAGGTACCGGTCGACTGGGCCTCGCTCGGCCTCGGTGTGGTGTTATCCGGCGCAGCCGCGTTTGTCGCTATCGCGCTGTTCCTGCGTTTCATCGAACGCATCGGCATGTGGCCGTTCGTGATCTACCGCCTGCTGCTCGGCGGCATCATCTTTATTGCGATCTACTGACGATCACCGACCGACGCCTGTCAGCATCCGTCATCCTCGACCTCGACGACTTCCGGATTGCTCGGCGCCGGACGGCGAACCCGGATGAACATCATGTTCTGGATGCGTTCGAAATGCTGATCCATCGCCGCATCGACCTCGCGGGCATCCAGCGAGTCATAGATGAACACGCGCCCCGCCCGCTCTTGCTCGAGCATCCGCGGTGACGGCGTAAACAGTCGGTTTGTTTGGTAATCGTCGGACAACGCGATTTGCGTCGGGTCAGCCGCCGCACCCCACGCAGCGGCGGCGAATACGGTCAATATAGCGATCTGAAATAAGCGATCCATCTGGTAACCCTCCCTGAAAACCAGCGAATGCAGTCGTCAACAATGTCTATTCACGCGACATAGGAAAAAGAATAGTCGTTCCAGAAGTCTTCGGGCTGCCTTTACCACCGCAAAAAGTATAGGAATCGTCTTATAGGGCTTGTGCCCATAGCGCGCGGGATTTCCCTGCATCGCACCCACAAACCGGGCGCCATGGACAGGGCTACACGCCGTACGTCTTCATCAGTTGCCGCACGAAGCGCACCGGGATTGCATAGGTGATGCCGGAAGGACTGGCTATCGCCGCCTCCTTGGTCGCCTTGACCAACACGCTGTTCACCACGCCGATGACCTGGCCGGTGCTTTGGTCGTAGACCGGGCTGCCGCTATTGCCGGGATAGGCGGTCACGTCGAGTTGCAAGACATCGTAGGGATCGCGCATCGTGCGAATCATCGTCGAGGTCAACGCCTTGGATGCCATTTGCGGGGGCGCCATCGGGCTGATGGCAGAAACGATGCCGCGGTGGGTCACCGGGTACAACCCAAGGGCCATGCCGATCGGAAACCCGGTGAGCGCGATCTCTTCGCCTTCACGCGCCCGGCTGGCGTCGCCCAGTTTCACCGTCGGCAGGGTTGTACCGATCGACAACAGAGCGAGATCATGTTGCACGTCACGACCGATCAGTCGCGCCGGATGATAACGGGCCTCGCGCCCGCGACCGGAGAAGACCGCTATCGTCTCATGCTGCTCGCTATCGACCTTATCGGGAACGACGTGTGAATTGGTGACGATAAAGCGCCCATTGCCGACCACGAAGCCGGTGCCCCGAAACTGCTGCCGCGGACTGGCGGTGGGGCTGTAGGTGCCGACAGCAACCACTGCCGGCCGTATCTTATCGATGGTGTCCGGTAGATTTGCGGCTTCGACCGCGACCACTGCCAATCCCGCCATCAGGATCGTGAACGCGATGCCCCGACGGCGACTGCGTCTTCTTGCCTTCGCGTTATAATCGCGTTTTCGAACGGATGGCAGTTGTTCCATGGCCTTTTTGCTCCATCAGCTGATCTCGGACTCCGCACAGCGTACACCCGAAGCCCCGGCATTGCTGTTCAAGCAAGAAAAGCTCAGCTACGGCGAATTGCGCGATGCGGTGGCGCAAGTGGCTTCGGGCCTGCGCACACTCGGCGTCAGTCGCAACGAGCGTGTCGCCGTGTACCTGCCCAAACAATTCGAAACTGTCACGACATTGTTCGGCACCTCGGCCGCCGGCGGTGTGTTCGTTCCGGTCAATCCAATTCTCAAGTCGGAACAGGTCGGCCACATCCTGCGCGATTGCGCCACCCGGGTGCTGGTCACCAGCGCCGACCGCGCCAGGATACTGGCAGATACGCTGGCCGAATGCCCCGACCTGACCCACTTGATCGTTGTAGGCAACGCACAAGACATCGCCGGACGCGACGGCCTGACCGTGCTCGATTGGCATCAGATGCTCGGCGATGCCACATTGCCTTCACTACAACGCATCGATGCCGACATGGCGTCGATCCTGTACACCTCGGGCAGCACCGGTCGGCCAAAAGGCGTGGTGTTGTCCCATCGCAATATGCTGGCCGGCGCCGAAAGCGTCGCGACCTACCTTGAGAATCGCGCCGACGATTGTCTGCTCGCGGTGTTACCGTTCAGTTTCGACTACGGCCTCAGCCAGATGACCACGGCATTCTCGGTCGGTGCATCCGTGGTGCTGATGGACTATCTGTTACCGCGCGATGTCATCCGTGCCGTCGCCAAGTATGGCGTCACCGGACTGGCCGCAGTGCCGCCGCTATGGAATCAATTGGCCGGGCTCGAATGGCCGCAAGAAGCGCGACAGACGCTGCGCTACATCACCAACTCGGGCGGCGCCATGCCCGTGGCCACAACCAAGGCGTTGCAGGCATCGCTGCCGAACACCCAGGTCTACCTGATGTACGGCCTGACCGAGGCGTTCCGTTCCACTTACCTGCCGCCGGACCAGGTCAACGTGCGCCCCGAATCGATGGGCAAGGCGATCCCGAACGCCGAGATCATGGTGGTGCGACCCGACGGATCCGCGTGCGATCCGGACGAACCGGGTGAACTGGTGCACCGCGGCGCGCTGGTGGCGTTGGGCTATTGGGGCGATCGCGAAAAAACCGATATCCGCTTCAAACCCGCGCCCGGTCAGCCCGACGGCATTCCGAATCCCGAGATCGCGGTATGGTCCGGCGACCAGGTCAAGCGCGATGCCGATGGTTTCCTGTACTTCATCGGGCGCAACGACGAGATGATCAAGACGTCGGGCTATCGCGTGAGCCCCGGAGAGATCGAAGAGATCGTGTTTCAGATCGACGACGTCTCGCAGGCGGTCGCGTTCGGCGCACCGCATCCGCAACTCGGCAGCGGCATCGTGCTGGTCGTGCAGGCAGACGCGGAAGGCGTGACGGCCGATATCATCCTGTCGCACTGCAAGATCCACCTGCCGATGTTCATGTTGCCCGGCCACATCCATATCGCCGCCGATCTGCCGCGCAACCCCAACGGTAAGATCGATCGCAAAACCCTGTCGGTGCAGTTTGCCGACGTCTTTCGCAGCACGGATGACAACGCATGAGCGACAAACCGACACATGCCCCGCTGAACCAATTCCCGATCGTCGACGATGCCTTGGTGGTCGGCGGCATGACACTTCGCCAGCTGGCCGCGCAGGTCGGCCAGACACCGTTCTACGCCTACGATCGCGAAGCAATGTCGCGCCGCGTCAGCGAACTGCGCGAGGCGCTGCCGGAAGGAGTTTCGATTCATTACGCAATGAAGGCCAACCCGATGCCGGCCGTGGTCGATCACATGGCCGGGCTGGTCGACGGGCTGGACGTCGCTTCACTGGGCGAACTGCGGGTTGCACTCGACAGCGGCACCCCGGCTGCCGAGATCAGCTTTGCCGGTCCGGGCAAGGGCGACACCGAACTCAAAGGTGCGATCGCCGCAGGTATCACGCTGAACCTCGAATCGCCCGGCGAACTCGAACGCGCCTTGCGCATCGGCGAGACACTGGGTGTCGCACCGCGCGTGGCGGTGCGCGTCAATCCGGATTTCGAACTCAAATCGTCCGGCATGAAGATGAGCGGCGGCCCCAAGCCGTTCGGTATCGATGCCGAACAGGTGCCTGCCGTGCTCAAACGTATCGGTGAGTCGGGCGCCCATTTTCGCGGCTTCCATATCTTCAGCGGTTCGCAGAATCTGCGGCCGGAGAGCCTGATCGAGGCACAGAACGCCACGTTTGAACTCGCCTATCGCCTCGCCGATGACGCACCCGGCGCGCTGGAGATGCTGAATATCGGCGGCGGCTTCGGCATCCCCTACTTTCCCGGCGAGCAACGCCTTGATCTGGGTCCGGTCAGTGAGAACCTCGCACCGCGACTCAATGAATGCAAGGCGCGCCTCGGCGAGACCGAGGTCGTGATCGAACTGGGGCGTTACCTGGTCGCCGAGGCCGGTGTGTACGTGTGCGAGGTGGTCGACAAGAAGGAATCGCGCGGCACGACCTACCTGGTGACCAACGGCGGGCTGCATCACCATCTGGCCGCTTCCGGCAACTTCGGTCAGATCATTCGCAAGAACTACCCGGTGGTCACCGCGCACCGCGTCAACGGTAGCCCGCGCGAAACCGTCAGCGTGATCGGCCCCCTGTGTACCCCGCTGGATATTCTGGGCGACAAGATGGAACTGGGCGCCGCCGACGTGGGCGATCTGATGGTCGTGCTCCAGTCAGGTGCCTACGGCTATACTGCGAGCCCGCATCTCTTCTTGAGCCATCCCGCACCGCTGCAGGTCTTGGTTTAGCCGTTCTTTGCTATTGGGGCATTGGTCGATGTTGCTTCTTTAGATAGCTCAGCAGATCACCGTATTTAACCCACAGCGTTTTGCTGATCTCGATATCGGAAGATTGTCCCTTCCAGGTAGAGAAATGCTCAGGTACCACGACGAAGGACTGAGGAATTCGCACACCCTGCACATGCGGTAACTTGATGTGGCGCGCCGTCGGCACGTCGACCCTCAGTGCGCCATAACCCGCATTTGCGACCTTGTGTTCAGCTTCTGCACACGACGAATCCGAATCTCGCCTGTCCAGGAACATGACGAATTGGTCTGCGGCTCGCAGCCCGCTCTGGTGATCGAACAGGTTGAAGAAGGTGACGCTCTCACCCACTTCGACATTCTTTATCGCTTCCACCACCGTGCCACGATATAAGACACCGCATTCGCTGGGCGGGAGCAACACTGTCGCTTGCATGATGTTGATGACGCCGATTTTGTCTGCGCGCTGCGACATAGCGTCGATCGATTCGACTTTCAGATCATCCAGTTGGGATGCCCAGAGCCAGGTCGGCAACGTCAACAAGAGTACCAAAGCAAGGGGCATCCGCGGATTCACGAACATTTTCCCATTCCACTAAAACATGCGATTCACGACCCGTTAGACAACGGGCCGCACACAAAAGGTTTGATGAACTGCTCCAACCCTCATCTCGGATCGAGCTACCCAGATGCGGTGCAGATCTTTGCCTGACGGCCTGTCACCGCAGCCTTCTTACTTACTGTTCGCTTTCAGATAGGCTAATAAATCGTCACCATCAACCCAGATTGTCTCGCTGATTTCCAGGTCCGAAGAATGACCCGGCTGTCCACGAAACCGCTCAGGCACAGCAACGAAGCTCTGCGGAATCTTGGCAACTCGTTCGGCGCCAGGGTCTATACGGTAAGGGGCTCCGACCCAGAACGCCGAGAACCCAGCGTGCGCAAGCTCCAAGTCTGCACCTCCGCAGGGCGAACGCACATCCAGCTTGTTGAGAAATACGATGAATTGCTGCCCGATCCTCAGGCCGCTCTGGTCATCGAACCGGCTGAAAAAGGCAATCGTCTGTCCCGTTTGCAGATTCTTGACCGGATCGACGACGACGCCGCGATACAAAACACCGCAATCGTTGTCTGCCTTCGCCAACTCGCCGGCGGTAAGGGTAATCAACGCGATGCGATCGGCCTCGTTTGCCAACGCATCGATTGAGACGCGAGCAATCTTCGTCGCCAAGAGTTCGGCAGGAAACGTCAGCGCCAAAAGGATCACCAAGCGCGGCCACATCTCAATAGATCACTTTGCCGTACGTTGCCAATTCAAAAGCCGCGCCCATTTCGCGCGGCTCGATATAGCGCGGTGAGTTATTGTAGTTGCCCCAGTGGCAAAGCTCATGTAACAAGGTTGCTCCAGCCACATATACCGCACTTCCTTTCGAATTGGCATCGGTGCTCGATCCCGAAGCTGATTCAAAGTCGGCTACGACTTGCGTGTGAACCTCAAGCGATCGCGGCTGCGACGCTCGGAAACATCCATAGGCCTTGGGCACGCCGCACTGACCTCCATGCAGATCGCGAATGACGATCGTTGGCGTTGCACCCCAAACCATGGCGGCCTGGAACTCCGCCAGCGAAATGTTCCCGTACTTCTTGAGATTGGCCATGATCTTGGGAACTCTGACCAGCTTGGGGAAGTCGTGTCTGACGTAGTGCGCAAACTTAGGATATGCGCTTTGATCAGCGGAAGATAAAATCATTGTCGGATTCCTTTCTCTTGGCATGCGCTCGCTGCTGCGAATCTTGTGCAATACAGCCAATTTCTGCGAGTCGCGATTTCCTTTTAAATTGCTGGTTTTGTTGCCAGCGCAAGCCCAGAACGATAAACGAATCGATCCCTTGATTCAAACCAACGCTCATACAGGTTGCTGACTGCGGGCAATACGTGAGAATCAAGACCTCGCCCAACCGCCGCACCCTTGCTAACTTTGTCGCGCTATCCAATCGCGCGACCAAGTCGCCACCTGATCGCGCCAACGTGCCGTGGAAAACGTATGGTCAGCTTCTTCGATGCGCCTGACTTCGACCGCGGACGCCTTGAGCCATTGCCGCCAGGCAGTATGCTCGGCGACTCGGTTTTCGTATTCTTTTGCCGTCAGATCCTGGCCGCTGAGAATCAGCAACGTCCGTCCTTTGTAGCCCAGCTGCGCATCGCGCAAACGCTGCGGCAGCGGCCGCTTGTCGGCGCCTGCCTTGGCATCTTCACCGCCGCCAGAACGACTCTGACTGAGCTTGTTGGCGAAATCACGCAAGGCACCACGTGCATTGAATTCGAAACGCAGCACCTTGCGCCAGAAGTCAGCACTCAACACGCGATTGAGATAGTAGTGCTTGATAAATGCCTGGGCCTCGCCCTCGAGTGTGCGCACCCAAGGGTTCAACGCGATCTGCCCCACGATGCGCTCATCGTTCAGCGCGTAGAACGCATTCGCCGTCGCCGCGTCGCACAGACCCCAGAGGACGATCTTCTGCAAACCATCGACCTCCGATAGAAAGCAATCGATCGCCGCGGCGATGTCCTCGCCCACGGCCTCGAAATCGCGCGCCGCACCGCTGCTGTCTCCCATGCCGCGGTAGTCGAAGCGCAAGACCGGGATGCCGGCCGCCGCCAGATCACGCGCCAGCAACACGAACTGTCGGTGGCTACCGACCCGGTACTGCGGTCCGCCGACAACCAACAACAGACCGGTATCGGCGGCCGCAGTTGCCGGATGCAGGATGCCGAGCAACCGTTCACCTTGGCAGTCGATAAAGAGGGGTTTCTCTGCCATCGCCACACCCTAGCCTGTGATGAACTCAAGGGCTTTGTCGACGATCCCCGGGCACTGCGCGATCTCCTGGGTGGCCCAAAACTGGTCGCATGCCACCACCGCCGCTTCGATCGCAAGGCCTTCCTCGCGCCAGGCATCGACCAGGCGCTGGCTAACCGGCATCAAAGGCCGATCTGCCTCGGGCGCCAATTCCACCCAATTGACCGTCTGTACGTTGCCGAGCGACATGTTGCCCAACGCCAGTGTTTCGAGATCGGCAGCAAGCGTCGACGAGATACCGTATCCGGCAATCTCCAGTGTCTCACCATCGGCGAGACGCTGCTTCAGCTCGGCAGCCGTCTCTTTTTGCTCGCCGCCCAGCAGACCGCCTGCCAGACGCAGGCGCAACAACTGGGTAAGCTGCTGCCGGCCATCGGCAATCGGGTGCAAGAGGTTCAATGAGCGCACGGTGTGGCGGGAGACGGCATCGGCAGCCAGCAGCGCGCCCGCACGCAGGCCGATCAGATCGATGGGCACGCTGGCATTCAGCGCCTCGATCGCCTTATCGATATCGCTGCGCCAGATCGCCAGGGTCGCATCCGAGAAATCACCTTCACTGTCGCCGGTGCCGTACAGGTCCGGCAACAACACCGCGTATCCTGCATCGGCCAGGCGTCGAGCCAGCGCCGCGAGCACGTGCCGCGACTTGTTCATCTCTTCGCCGAACGGGGCGACGATCAAGGCGGCGGATTGTGGCTGAGATCCGTTCGACTGAATGTCGCCGACACACAGGATCCGGCCGGCGGCACCGTCGAGGAAGAAGGCCGAACGCATGAATTTACGGCTTAGAGTTTGCTTTGAACGAACGCCGTCAGGTTGCCGAGGGTTTCGAAGGTCTCGCCGGTGATGTCGTCGTCTTCAACGATGATGCCGAGTTGATCCTCCAACGCCGTGATGACGCTGACGACGGCCATCGAATCGAACTCGGGGATATTGCCGAGCAATGCCGTGTCCGGTTCCAACGTGGCTGTGCGGTCGCCCAGCTGCAGTACATCACCGACGATTTGCCGCACTTGTTCGAATGTCGCCATCAGAAATCAGATCCCATCGTGCTTCTAAAAGAGATTGGCCGCGCAGTATAGCAAAGCAGCGGACGTATTCGCGGTTGGGGCCGAAACTCCGCTGGTGCATAATCACGGGCCGAGTTGCCTGGCTTGGATACCAGGTGCCTTGCTGGGCGGGATCATTTCGATCCGGGTTGGGTTTCCACGTTGAGGGACGTAGTTTGATCATTCCAGGTGTCGTCGGCCGGATTGCCGAATCCACACAGCCTTCGGCAGCCGACGCCGCGTCGGAAGCATTGGCCGCACTCACCGACAACGGAAAGGCCAGCACAATCTCTGCGCCGGGTATCACAACCGCCGCAGTGTCCGGCTGGACTGTGCAGGAAGACGGCATTACCTGCGCGATCGCCGGCAACCTCGACTGGCTGGACTACGCTTTCGCCGATATCCAACTCAAGCGCGGTCCCGCGCATGCACTGATGCAGGCTTACCGCAAGGCCGGTAAAGACCTGCTGAAAGCCCTGGGCGGAAGATTCGTGTTCGTTATCTGGGACAGCAACACACAGACGGCCATCGTCGCCTGTGATCGCTTCTGCCAGATGCCGCTGTACTGGGCCGAGGACGACGTCGGTGGACTGGTGTTCGGCCCCACGGCGACCGCGGTCAACCAACTGCTCGGCGCTCGCGGCTCCTTATCCGAGCAGGCGATCTTCAACTACCTGTATTTCCACATGGTGCCCGGACCACGCACGGTGTTTCAGGGTGTCAACAAACTGATGGCCGCGCATGCCTTGATCCGGCAGAACGGCGTGTGGCGTCCGATCCGTTATTGGGAGCCGGACTTTCGCGAGCGCGACGATGCCCCGATCGGCGAAGCCGCCGAAGAATTGCTCGGCTTGCTCGGCAGTGCCGTCGCCAAGCAGGCCAAAGGCGCCGATACCGGCGCTTTCCTGAGCGGCGGGCTCGACAGTTCGACCGTGTCCGGACTGCTCGCCAAACACCAGCCGAACCCCAAGACCTACTCCATTGGTTTCGATGCCGAGGGCTACGACGAGATCGCTTTCGCCAAGCTGGCCAGCGACCGCTTCGGCACCGATTTCAAAACCTACTACGTCACCCCCGCCGACGTTCTCGAGGCTTTGCCGAAGATCGCCGATGCCTACGATGAACCGTTCGGTAACTCGTCGGCTTTGCCCGCTTACTTCTGCGCCCGTTTCGCCGCCTCAGACGGTCGCCAACGCCTGCTGGCAGGCGATGGTGGCGATGAACTATTCGCCGGCAACGAACGCTACCAGAAGCAGTCGGTCTTCGAGCGCTACGGCATTCTGCCGGGCTGGGCAAGGCGGGGTGTTCTCGAACCGCTGGTGTGCAAGGTGGCTCCCGACTCACTGCCGTTGATCGGCAAAGCCCGCAGCTATATCGAACAGGCCAATATTCCACTGCCCGATCGACTGCAGACCTACAACTTCCTGAACCGGTTGGGTGCACAGACCATTGTTCACGAGGCGTTGTGGCATTCGATCGACGGCGATACGCCACTCGAACTCGATCGCGACCTCTACGGGCACCCGCAAGGCGCCACCCGTTTGAATCGCATGTTGTATCTCGATTGGCACCACACGCTGGCCGACAACGACCTGCGCAAAGTCAACCGCATGTGCCAGCTGGCAGGTATCGACGTCGAGTATCCGATGCTGAACGACCGCGTGGTGGAGTTTTCAACGCGGGTCTCTTCCTCGCGCAAGATGCGCGGCAACCGCTTGCGCGATTTCTATAAGAAGGCAGTGGCGGATTTTCTGCCGGGCGAGATTATCGACAAGCCGAAGCATGGGTTTGGCCTACCGTTCGGTGTCTGGATGGCCGAGCACCCCGGCCTGCAGGAGCTGGCCGCGGACAACCTCGAGCGCATGAAGCGCCGGCGCTATGTCAAAGCGGAATTCATCGACGAGATCATGCGCCTGCACCGCGACCAACATGCCGGTTACTACGGCGAATTCATCTGGGTGCTGATCATGCTGGAGTTGTGGTTGACCGCGCAGGGTTACGAACCCTAACCGACATCAGCGGCCATGAGCCCAGCAGCCTCGCTGAGCTATTCGGCTATATCAAGCCGTAGTGACAGCGCCACAGGTCGATCGAGAATCGCGTGAGGTCGGTCTGCCAGGGCGTGAACCTCGGGATGGCAAACGCATCGGTATGTGCATCCATGGTTCCCCAATCGGTTGCCACCGCCGCGTCGAAACCAGCCTCGCGTACCAGCGCTGCGTGTTCAGCGCGATAGTCGTTGCCCAGCTTGCCGTTGGGATAGGCGAACAGGCGCAGTTCGCGCTGAATCTTGTCTTCAACCGCTGCCTTGCCGGATTCGATCTCGTTGCGCGCCTCGTCGGCCGGCAGCGACGCCAGGATCGGATGCGACACCGTGTGACCACCGATGGTTGCGACCGGTGAAGCCGCCATCGCCGCGAGTTGCCCGCTCGACATCATGAGGTCGTCGGGCAGCCCCGACAGCTGGCCGGCGAAGCCATCGACTTTGCGTTGGCGGATATCCGGTGACAGGTGCTTCCACGCCTTGATCAGGGAATTGGCCGCCGCGCGGCGCGAGTCCCAGTCGGACACCTCGATATCCGGCACCTCGTCATCATCAACCTCGTACCGACCTTCTGGTAGCCTGCGCACCGCCTCGATCAGCGAATCGTTCCACATCCTGCCACCGTCGAGAAAACCGCTGGCGATAAAGAAGGTTGCCGGCGCCTGAAATTCTTCGAGGATCGGCAGGGCCACGGTGCAATTATCCGCATAGCCATCGTCGAAGGTGATGCTGATTGTCCGCCCGCTGAGCCGGCCGTCACGCGCTTTGTTGACGGCGTCGGCGAGTGGAATGATCTCGAAGTTCCTGGCCAGCATCGCGATCAACGAGCGAAACCACTCGGCCGTCGGCTCACCCGGACTCATCGGATCGCGCTCACGCATCACGCGATGGAAGATCAGAGTGTGGTGCCGCGGTCGACGCATGGTCGCGCCGAGCAGCTTAGCGATCACACCTCACCTCGTGAGGCCTGCAGCTGTTGCGCAAACGGTGGTTTTTTCGCGGCCCAGACACCTTCCCGCTTGAGATATTGTTGTAGCAGCAGAATGATCGCCACCAGGTGCCACGGCAGGTCGAAATACGACAGGCTAAGGAAAGCGCCGCCGGTGCCATAGGCCACCAGACAGACTTGTATCATCCTTGCCAGATTCGCGGTCCATCGGTGTTCTTCCGACCTGTCGCCATGTTTTATGACCCCTCGGGCCACTAGCCACCCACCGCCGAATATGAACATGAACATCGCAAACCCAATCCAACCATGGTCGGCGATCACGCTGAAGTAGATACTGTGGGCCGCGTGGACGTCTTGCGGATCGGGCGCCCATAGCGCGAAGGTCTCATACGACCATGAATTCATCCCCACGCCGGTGATATTGGCGTTCGCTGCGTTTACCGAGTAGGTCCATGCGTTGATTCGACCCATCGCCGAGGCATCCTCCTCGTAGTTCTCGATCGTCGACATGCGATCGTGCCAGGACTGAGGCATGAACAGGAACATCAAGGGCAGCAATGGGATGATGACCGCGGCCATGACGATTTTCTTATCGGATTTGAGCCACAGATACCCCGCAACACAGATGATGGCGAGAAATGCGCCACGCGACTGCGAGCCGATGACCGACAGCGTGATGAAAAACATACCGAGCCACATGGCGGCCTTCAGCCAGGGGTTCTTCATTTCGTTACGCACGAGGTAATAGCCGAGCGGCAATACCATCAGCAGGGCGACGGCCAGGTGATTGTTGTCTTCGATGAAGCTAAAGGCAGGCCCCCAGACTCGTTCACCACCACCGGTAAGCAGCGTGAATACCCCGCCCTTGATGCCGAAGAATCCGATCGAAAAATAGATCACCCAAACCATCAGTTTGATGCGTTCAGGTGTATTCATGATCAGCATCGTCAAAAAGATGATGAGCTGTATCTTGAACAGGCGTACGAATTCGCCCCAGGCCGCGTCGGCGTAGTAGCCGTTCAGCGACGTGATCGCGGCCCAGATGATGAACATCACCCAGACCACGATGATGCCGCTCTTCGGCAGCCGCTTGGTCTCCTTGTCCATCAACAACGACGCGAACAGCACGATGGCAATCAGCTGCGCAAACGGAAAGCTGTAGGCGGCACCCCAGGTGAGACGGTGCGGGTTCATATAGCTGAACCACGACCACATCAGCACCCCGATATAGGGATTGCGCAGCATGTACGGGATCATCCCGAACACGAACATGAAAAGAATTATATCGCGCATTCAGACTCCAAACGCTGCGCGATCGACGCCACCGACACCTTCGTCATCCTTACTCCCCAAACTCCTTCTTGATCTGGTCGAGGCTGGTGTGGCGCACGTCCTTGCCTTTCACGAAATAGATGACGTATTCAGAGATGTTGCAGCAACGATCGCCGATACGCTCCAGCGCCCTCGCCGCCCAGATCAGATCGAGCACGCTCGGAATCGAACGTGGATCTTCCATCATGTAGGTCATGCTCTGGCGCATTGCACTCTCGTACTCGCGGTCGACCTGCACGTCTTCGTGCGCAACATCGATCGCAGCATCCACATCCATACGGGCAAACGCATCCAGGGCGCGGTGCAGCATCTGCTGGACCTTGCTGCCCAGGTGGGCAATCTGCCCGAACAGGTTGCGGCCATGCTCGCCACTCGAGGCGCGGATCACCATGCGTGCGACGCGCTTGGCCTCGTCGCCGATGCGCTCGAGATCGGCAGTGGTCTTGATCACGGCCAGTACCAGACGCAAATCGCTTGCGGTCGGCTGGCGCAGCGCCAGGATCTGAGTGCAGCGCTCGTCGATGTCGACGTCGTAGGCATTCACCTGGTAATCGTTGGAGACGACTTCTTCGGCAGCTTCAGACTCACCCTTGTTCAGCGCCGATATCGCAAGCTCAAGCTGCCTTTCGACCAGGCCGCCCATCGCCAATACGCGAGACCGGATTTCCTCCAGCTCGGCATTGAACTGCTGCGAATAATGGTGCTTCAGATCGGAAGTCTCCATATGATCCTCGTGAATCAATCAATTCTTTAAAAATTATCGGCGGTTATCGCGGATCTTCACCCGGCAACGTGGTCGCTGCCGATTCTATCAGCCCGACAGCCTGTTGGCCGGGAAATGACACAAGAAGCGGCTGCCCTCATCCAACTCACTCTCAACCTCGAGGGTCGCTTCGTGACGGTTCAGCACATGTTTGACGATCGCCAATCCCAGGCCGGTACCGCCGCGTTCCCGCGAGCGCCCGGCGTCGACGCGGTAGAAGCGCTCGGTCAATCGCGGGATGTGCTCGGAGGCTATGCCTTCGCCGCTATCCTCTACTTCGAGCACGGATTCGCTGCCGCGATCGATCCAGCGCACGATGACCTCGCCGTCCGCCGGGGTGTGGTTGACGGCGTTGACCACCAGGTTGGTCACCACGCTGCGCAGCTGTTTTTCATCGCCGAGCACGCGCCGCGCCGAGCCGATCTCAGTGCGTATCTCGGGCGTCTCCGGCGACAGGCCCTGACACTCGTCGGCCACCAGGCGCACCAGCCCAACCATGTCCACGGTGGTCTGTGTGTTGGATTTCGAATCGCTTTCCAGGCGTGCGAGCAACAGGAGGTCTTCGACGATCTGGCGCATACGTGCCGCCTGCTGCCCCATCAGGTCCAGCGGTCGTGCAATCGATTCGCGCGATACGTTCTCGGCATCCTGCAGGTTCTCAATGAAGCCGCTGATTACGGTCAGCGGTGTGCGCAATTCGTGCGACACGTTGGCCACGAAGTCCTTGCGCACCCGCTCCTGCTGCAGACGATCGGTGATGTCTTGGGCCAACAACAGGTATTGCCCGTCGCCATACGGCGCCAAGCGGACTTCGAGCTTGCGGTTCTTGTTGCCCGGCGCGGTAAGTTCGAGCGTTCGCGAGTAGTCCAGCTTCGCAATGAAGGCGGCGAGCTCGGGATGACGAAACAGGTTGACCAGCTTCTGCCCGATATCCTTCGCCGCCTGCAGCCCCAGCAGGCGGCTGGCCGCGTCATTGAACCAGCGGATCGTACCGTCGGCCTCCAACGCTACGGTGGCATCCGGCAGCGCCGAGGTCGACGAAGCATATTCGTTCACCAGCTTGGTCATGCGCGCATCGCGCTGCGCATGGCGTGACATCACGCGCGCAATCCGCGAGTAGATGTCGCCCCAAAGACCGAAATGGATGGGAATCTGCGAGGCCTGGGGATCACCCAGCCAGTAAGCCAGGCGTTGCAGGTTGAACAGGTTGCGGAAGGTATACGCCAGCAGTGCCAGCAGCAGAAACAGGTAGACCTGGTTGAAGACGGTGCCCGCAGCCCAGGCTACGAGAACAAGGACAACGATACGCCAGAATTCCTGAACCCAACCGGATCTGGCGTTCAAGTCGGCCTCACGGAGAAGCGGTAACCCACACCGCGTACCGTCTGTACCATGTTCTCAAGACCGTAGGGTTCGAGCGCTTTGCGCAGACGGCGGATATGGACATCAACGGTCCGCTCTTCGATGTAGACGTTGCGCCCCCACACCAGGTCGAGCAGTTGGTTGCGCGAGTAGACGCGCTCCTGGTGTGTCAGAAAGAAATGCAACAGTTTGAACTCAGTCGGGCCGACGCTGACCGGCTTGTCGTCGGCCAGCACGCGGTGTTGCACCAGGTCCATCTCAAGACGGCCGTCGACGCGAATCAATTCGCTCGCATCGCTGCCGGCGCGCCGCAGGACCGCCTTGATGCGGGCCAGCAGCTCGCGGGTCGAGAACGGCTTGGTTACATAGTCGTCGACGCCGGCATCCAAACCCTGCACCTTGTAGTTCTCTTCGTCACGCGCGGTCAGCATGATCACCGGGATCTCGCTCAGGCGCTCGTCGCGTTTCAGCCACTTGGCGAATTCCAGGCCGCTCATGCCGGGCAGCATCCAATCCAGCAGGATCAACGACGGATCCTGGTCGCCCACGGCCTGTTGCGCTTCGCTGCCGCTGGCCGCCTCGATCACCTCGTAGCCCGCCCCCATCAGCGTCGCGGCGAGAAGCTCGCGAACCGCCGATTCGTCTTCAACGATGAGAATTTTCGTCGTTGCCACCTGTGCTCACCTAATTCGTCTTTCAAAGTAGGCCGCAATTACAGAGTGACATTGTGACAGGGATATGACGTCTATGCGTCAACGGAATTGAACCCCTCCCTGCATGCCGCTGCTGCGGGTAAAGGCGTTGGCAAAGGCTGCACCAAAGCGGTCGGCCAATCGGGTCAAGGCATCCTCTTTGGCCGTGAAGTCGACGATGTCTTCAGCACCGACAACCTCGCGAGCCACATAGCCGGCGCTGCCGACCTCGTCAGCGAGCCCGAGCTCGATACCCTGATCACCGGTCCAGAACAGGCCGCTGAACAGCGTTTCCTCGTCACCTTTCAAGCGGTCTCCGCGTCCTTCCTTAACCGCCGCAATGAAATGCTTATGTATCTTTTTCAGCAACTTATCGGCATGTTCTCGATCAAACTCGCTGACCGGGCTGAATGGATCGAGGATGCCTTTGTGCTCACCGGCAGTCATCAGGCGACGCTCGATACCCAGCTCGTTCATCGCATCGACGAAGCCGAAGCCGTTCATCAACACCCCGATCGAGCCGATCACGCTGGACTCGTTCACGTAGATCTTGTCCGCTGCCGAAGCCACGTAGTAACCGCCCGAGGCACACATGTCGCTGACCACGGCATACAGAGGAATGTCGGGATATTTCTCGCGCAAGCGTTTGATTTCGGAATGCATATAGTCCGACTGCACCGGCGAACCGCCGGGCGAATTGATGCGCAGAATCACCGCCTTGGTGTTCTTGTCCTCGAACGCGTCGCGCAGACCGGTCACGACATTGTCGGCCGACGCTTTTTGGCCCGGGGCGATCATCCCTTCGAGTTCCACCAGCGCGGTATGCGGTTTGACGCCCATTCCCTTTTCCGACCAATCGTTCGGCAGCAGTACGACCAGCACCCCGATCAGATAGGCGAACGTGAGCAGCTTGAAAAAGATGCCCCAGCGTCGCGCGCGCCGCCGTTCCACCAGGGCATCGCGCGCGAGATTCTCAACCAGTTCGCGATGCCAGTCGCCGTTGGACCCTTTGTCCTTTTCCATCAATAAACTCCGTCAGATCACGTCAGCACTGGCTGATGCAGCCAGTCCGAAAGCTCGTGAAGATTGTCGAAACACTGCAGCGCGCCGTGCGCCAGCAGCCGCTCGGTCGCATGGACCCCATGCGACAAGCCGACGGCATCGACGCGTGCGTTACCCGCCATCTGCATGTCGTACTCAGTATCACCCACCACGATCGCCTCACCCGACGGGGTATCGAGATCGACCAGGATCTCTTCAAGCATCTGTGGGTGAGGTTTCGAGAATGTCTCGTCGGCGCAACGTGTTGCGTGAAAAAACGACGCTAAGCCGCTTTCCTGTAAGGCTTTATCTAGCCCCCGGCGGCTCTTGCCGGTGGCCACGGCGAGGAGTTTGCCTGCGGCGTGCAGGCGTTCAACGAGCTCGCGAGCGCCGTCGAACATCGGTGCCGGCTCGACCGTCTCACCCAACCACAGGCGGCGATAACCTTCGACCAGTCGCTCAACCATGGTGTCGTCTGATCCCGGAAACGCGCGGGCGATGGCTTCGCTCAGCCCCAGGCCAATCACGTCCCGCGCCTGTTCGTTGCTCGGCACCGGCACACCGGCCTCGCGCGCCGCGCGCTGCATGCAGGTCACGATACGCGCCTCGGAATCCATCAAGGTTCCGTCCCAGTCAAAAACGATCAGCTGATACTGCTTGCTCATGTCCTTCAAATACTTCCGGCCAATTTGTCGAGCACTGCCTGCAATTCTGTCGGCAGCGGCGCCTCCACCTGAAACCGGTTGCCGGGCTCAGGCCAATCGAAACGCAACGAAGCCGCGTGCAGGAACAGGCGGCG
>MWSD01000044.1_pt1 | contig 28738 bp, 22 predicted proteins | sample 1021921 | NCBI WGS metagenome assembly MWSD01 (sample SAMN06338133, study PRJNA374545) | mollusc metagenome | biome: marine bay; material: sediment; isolation source: gill 40 cm from animal B | host: Kuphus polythalamius | place: Philippines: Mindanao | collected 2011-09-12 | reverse complement strand
ATCCAGTGAAATCGCTTCGCGGTGATTTCTCCTAACTCTCTGTCGATATTGCCAGAATGGCCTATGCCGCCGTCCCATCCCAAACTGTGGTGCGGCGGCTTTTTTTTACCGCGGCCCTACTCAGCAGTTTCAGTAGTCCGTATGATGCGCGCCGTTTTTGTGATCGTAGGGATCGCGCGGCGAGGTCGACTGGAGACGTAAACGCGAACACGCATGGTGGACAACGGAAAACCACATAAAAAGCTGCGCGTACTGCTGGTTGACGACAGCCCAGAGCGGCGGGCATCGGTAGAGAAATCGCTGGCCGAGGTCGGATGCGAGGTTGTCGGTTTTGCATTCAGCAGCGAGAACCTATTGCGTCGCGTCGAGAAGGAAAATCCTGACGTGGTGATTATCGACCTGGAGTCGCCGGGCCGCGATACCCTCGAGAGCCTGCAGACCGTGCAGACCGCCGCACCGAAACCCATCGTGATGTTTACCCAGGACGACGATGGGGCAACCATCTCGCGCGCCACACGTGCCGGCGTCAGCGCCTACGTGGTCGACGGCATCAGCCAGAAGCGCGTGCGTCCGATCCTCGATGCCGCCATCGAGCGCTTTCAGCAGTTTCATACCCTTTCGCAAGAGCTCGAAAAGACCCGCGCGCAACTGGCGGAGCGTAAGGTGGTCGACAAGGCCAAGGGCATCCTAATGAAACAGCGCGGCATGAGCGAAGACGACGCCTACAAGGCGATGCGCAAACTCGCGATGAGCACCAATAAGCGCCTCGTCGACATTGCCGAGGCCATCGTTAATGCTGCCGACCTGCTGATCTGAAAACGCACCAACATGAGCTCTGAATAACACCGGGATTCGGTTTCTCGCACGCTGTTGGTGCGGTCTTGGTCGGTGTACCAATAGGCGGTGAGGGGCTTGGCTGCGATCACCAACGTCGCCCGGCTTCAGCTGGCTACGTTAGAAGTCTCTAAATTACAGCGACTTAACAACTTGGCCAGGAGCATAAGCGGCGGCGCGACAAAACCCCAAGGCAAATTGGCACAAGCGTTGCTCTAGAGTTTCTCAACTTTGTCATGTCTGCAATCAAGTCGACCCAACGGCGGGCTGACCGGCAGGTGTGACCGACAAGGCCAAAGTAGGCCAACCACGACAATGGCGTCCTGTCCGAACGGAGAAGTTCTCGTTCGATGCAGTGCGCCTTTTTTGTTGCCTGAAATTTTTGGAAGTGACGAGGTCCCGATTGATGAAAAAACAACTCGACTCCATGACCCGCCGAGGGTTCTTGAAGCGCACGGTTCTGGCCACCGGTTTGGCCATGGTGATCGGTGCGTTCGGCGGCACTGCAAGTGCAGCGGTGGGTGAGCCGGAAAAGGAAGACCTGAAGTTCGGTTTCATCAAGCTGACCGACATGGCGCCCTTGGCGATTGCCTATGAGAAGGGCTACTTCGAAGACGAAGGCCTGTATGTAACGCTCGAAGCACAGGCCAACTGGAAGGTGCTGTTGGACGGCGTTATCGACGGCCAACTCGACGGTGCGCACATGCTGGCCGGTCAACCGCTGGCCGCGACCATCGGCTTCGGTACTAAGGCTCACATCGTCACGCCATTTTCGATGGACCTCAACGGCAACGGCATCACCGTGTCGAACGAGGTATGGGAACAGATGAAACCGCATGTGCCGAAGCAGGCCGACGGCAAGCCGCAGCACCCGATCAAGGCCGACTACCTCAAGCCGGTGGTCGATGACTACAAGGCCAAGGGCAAGCCGTTCAAGATGGGTATGGTGTTCCCGGTGTCGACGCACAACTACGAGCTGCGTTACTGGCTGGCGGCCGGCGGCATCCACCCCGGATATTACGCACCGCACAAGGGTGACATCACCGGCACGTTGCAGGCCGATGCGCTGTTGTCCGTAACGCCGCCGCCGCAAATGCCGGCCACGCTCGAAGCTGGCACCATTTATGGATACTGCGTAGGTGAGCCCTGGAACCAGCAGGCTGTCTTCAAAGGGATTGGCGTACCGGTGATCACCGACTACGAGATCTGGAAGGACAACCCGGAAAAAGTCTTTGGTATGAACAAAGAATTTACCGAGAAGTATCCGAACACCACGGTACGTGTCGTCAAGGCCTTGCTGCGCGCAGCCAAGTGGCTGGATGCGAATGACAACGGCAATCGCCCTGAAGCAGTGAAGATCCTGTCGCAGTCGAACTATGTTGGTGCAGATTATGAAGTCATCGCCAACTCGATGACCGGTACCTTCGAATACGAAAAGGGCGACAAGCGCGCAGTGCCGGACTTCAACGTGTTCTTCCGCTACAACGCAACTTATCCCTATTACTCGGATGCGGTCTGGTACCTGACCCAGATGCGTCGCTGGGGCCAGATTGCCGAGCCGAAAGCCGATAGCTGGTACGACGAAGTTGCCAAGTCGGTCTACCGCCCGGACATCTACAAGCAGGCAGCCATGGAGTTGATCGCCGAAGGCCACATGACGGCGGATGAGTTTCCGAGCTTCGAAGGCGAAACCGGCTACCGCGCACCGCAGACCGAGTTCATCGACGGCGTGACCTTCGATGGCACCAAGCCGAACGACTATCTGAAGGCGTTCGAGATCGGCCTGAAGGGCGACGAAGTCCTGTAAGACCGAAGCGGGGCAGGCAATCGTCTGCCCCGCCATGAATACGCGAACATAGTTTTTTAGGAGCACATGATGATCAGTGCTATTCGCAACCGTAAAACCTTCGAGTTCGGCCCGCTTAGCCGATTCCTCGATTTCCTCGCCGGCGACAGTCTATCGAAGGCGACCGGTGGCATTGCGCGCAATGTCCTGGTGCCGATGGCGGCGATCCTGGTGTTTCTGGTGCTGTGGACCGCAGGCGCCAAGCAGGTGCAGACCTCGTTGGGTGAACTGCCTGGGCCGGGCAAGGTTTGGGAGCAGAGTGTCGCACTGTATGACGAGCACAGCGCCGAGCGCGTGCGCGAAGGCGAGTTTTATGACCGTATGCAGGCGCGTATCGACAAAGCGGTCGCCGCCGGCAAACCGGCAGAACGCATCGAAAAGATGAAGGCGCGTCAGTACACCGGCAAGGCCACGTTCATCGATCAGATCTTCACCAGCCTGTGGACGGTAATGGCTGGCTTCATCATCGCCTCGTTGATCGCTATCCCGGTGGGGATCGTCATCGGCATGAGCCAGACGCTGTACCAGGCATTCAATCCGATCATTCAGATCTTCAAGCCGGTATCGCCGCTGGCCTGGTTGCCGTTGGTCACGATGGTCGTGTCCGCGGTGTATGTCAGCCAGGATCCGATGTTCTCCAAGTCGTTTGTGAACTCGGCAATTACGGTAACCCTGTGCTGCCTGTGGCCGACCATCATCAACACCGCCGTCGGTGTGTCGGGCGTCAGCAAGGACTTGATCAACGTCAGCCGGGTGCTGCGCCTGAACTGGTGGACCAAGACCGTGAAGATCGTACTGCCGTCGGCCATTCCGATGATGTTCACCGGCCTGCGTCTGTCGCTCGGTATCGGTTGGATGGTGCTGATCGCGGCCGAGATGCTGGCGCAGAACCCGGGACTGGGCAAGTTTGTCTGGGACGAGTTCCAGAACGGCAGCTCCAACTCGCTGGCGCGCATCATGGTGGCGGTGATCGTCATCGGTTTTATCGGATTCCTGCTCGATCGCGGCATGTTGGCCCTGCAGCGTGCATTCAGCTGGGATAAATCTGCGGTATTGCGCTGAGCGCGGCCCGAGGAGTAATTGATGAATACCTATCTCAACATCGATCACGTCGGCATCACCTTTCCGACCGACAATGGCCCGCTGAACGTACTCAATGACGTCAACCTGAAAGTCGAGAAGGGTGAGTTCATCTCGCTGATCGGTCATTCGGGCTGCGGCAAATCGACCGTGCTGAACATCGTCGCCGGTCTGTTGCGCGCCAGCAAAGGTGGCGTGTTGCTCGAGAATCGCGAGGTCGGTGAACCCGGACCGGATCGCGCCGTGGTGTTCCAGAACCACTCGCTGCTGCCGTGGCTGACGGTTTATGACAACGTCCGCCTGGCGGTCGACCAGGTCTTTAAGAAAACCAAGAGCAGGGCCGAACGCGACGAGTGGACGCGGCACAACCTTGAGCTGGTGCACATGTCACATGCGCTCGATCGCAAGCCCGATGAGATCTCCGGCGGTATGAAACAGCGCGTGGGTATTGCGCGTGCGTTGTCGATGGAGCCGAAGGTGTTGTTGATGGACGAGCCGTTCGGCGCACTGGACTCACTGACACGCACGCACATGCAGGACTCGTTGATGGAGATCCAGGCGCGCTTGAACAACACCGTCGTCATGATCACCCACGACGTCGACGAGGCGGTGCTGTTGTCCGACCGCATCATCATGATGACCAACGGGCCGTCGGCCACGGTCGGCGAGATATTGCACATCGATATCGAACGTCCGCGCGATCGCCTCGCGTTGGCCGAAGACCCCTCGTACAACCACTACCGCGCCGAGGTCGTGCGCTTCCTGCACGAGCGTCATGTGACGCAAGGCGCTGAGGAAGCCAAACCGACCGTACAGAAAGCGGATGACGACAGTAGCGATGACGACGATGCGTCAAAGCTTCGCCTTGCGGGTTGAACGGTAAAACGATGAATGACAATTCGCTACCAGCGGGTTTCGACCCCTTGACGCTGGAGAAACCGAACCTGGCCTTGGGCTTTGTCGCGCTCAGCGATTGCGCGCCGCTGATCGTCGCCCAGGAGAAGGGCATCTTCGGCAAATATGGCCTGGACGTCACGCTGTCGAAAGAGACCTCGTGGGCCAATGTGCGCGACAAGGTGGCAGTGGGCATCCTGGATGCAGCGCAGATGCTTGCGACCATGCCGCTTGCGTCCACCTTGGGTTTGGGGCCGATCGAAAAGCCGATGATCACGGCGCTGAGCCTGGATCTCAACGGCAATGCGATCACGGTGTCCGAGGCCCTGTACCAGCGGCTGCTGGAAGCCGACCGCGACGCTATGAAGCGCTCGCCGGTCACCGCCACGGCCTTGAAGAAGCTGGTCGATGCCGACAAGCAGGCCGGCCGCAAGCCGTTGACGTTTGCCGTGGTCTTTCCGACCTCGACGCATACCTATGAGTTGCGTTACTGGATGGCCTCCGCCGGCATTGACCCGGATCGCGACATCAAGCTGGTGGTCGTGCCGCCGCCGCAGATGGTCGATGCCTTGCGCTCCGGCCAGATCGACGGTTGCTGCGTCGGTGAACCCTGGAACCAACTCGCGGTGCGCGAAGGCCTGGGCCGCGTTCTGATCACGAAGTACGAGCTGTGGAACAACAGCCCGGAGAAGGTGCTGGGTGTCAGCGAAGAGTGGGCGCTGCAGCATCCGAATACCCACCAGGCACTGTTGATGGCCTTGATGGAGGCTGCAAAGTGGGTCGACCTTCCGGAGAACCGCATGGAGGTCGTCGACATGATCGCGCGGCCACGTTATGTCAATGCGCCGGTGGATGTCGTGCGCATGTCGATGCTCGGTACTTTCCAATACGCGCGCACCGAGTTTTCGCGCAGCCTGTCCGACTTCAACGTGTTTCACCGCTATGCGGCCAATTTCCCGTGGCGCTCACACGCCGTGTGGTTTCTGACGCAGATGATTCGCTGGGGCCAGGTGGATACGGCGATCGATATCCGCGCTACCGCGGAACGCGTCTATCGCAGCGATCTGTATCGGCAGGCTGCGAAGGCCCTGGGCATGGAGGCGCCTGCGTCTGACTACAAAACCGAGGGTACGCACGCGGCCAATTGGCGCGCGGGTGGCATCGAACTGGGCGCAGACCGCTTTTTCGATGGCGGCAGATTCGACCCCGACGATCCAATAACTTATCTGACGGCATTCGACGTGGTCGATCGTGCCGCTTTATCACCTGAATTGGCCGCGGCCAATCCGGTCCACACCCCGGCGTCCACGACGGCCGCCGGCTAGTGCAGAACGACATCTGAGGTATGACGATGGCGAAAGAAAAACTCATTCTCGTCGGCAACGGCATGGCCGGTGTACGCACGCTCGAAGAGCTCCTGAAGCTGGCGCCCGAGCACTACGAGATCACGGTGTTCGGTGCTGAGCCGCATCCGAACTACAACCGCATCATGCTGTCGCCGGTGTTGGCCGGTGAGAAGACGATCGACGATATCGTTCTGAACAGCCGCGAATGGTATGCAGAGAACGGCATCAAGCTGATCACGGGCGATCCGGTCGTCGAGATCGATCGCGTCAAGTGCAAAGTGGTCACCGAAAGCGGCATGAGCGCCGACTACGATCGTCTGTTGATCACTACCGGTTCGAACCCGTTCATCATTCCGGTGCCGGGTCACGACAAGCAGGGTGTGATTGGCTTCCGCGACATTGCCGACGTCGACGCCATGCTGGATGCAGCAAAGAACTATAAGACCGCAGTCGTGATCGGTGGTGGTCTGCTTGGTCTGGAGGCGGCGAACGGACTGATGAAGCAGGGTATGGACGTCACCGTCGTCCACTTGCTCGATAGCCTGATGGAGCGCCAGCTGGACAAGCCGGCTTCTGCCTTGCTGAAGGCTTCGCTCGAACAGCGGGGCATGAAGTTTTTGATGGAGGCACAGACGGCCGAGCTGCTCGGCGACGGTCGTGTCAGCGGTGTGCGTTTTGCCGACGGTTCCGAGGTGCCCGCCGACCTGGTCGTGATGGCCGTGGGCATCCGGCCGAACATGGCGTTGGCGCAGAAAGCGGGCCTGCACTGCGAACGCGGTATCGTGGTCGACGATACGATGCAGACCTACGACCCGAAGATTTATGCGCTCGGCGAGTGCGTGCAGCACCGCGGCAATTGCTACGGCTTGGTTGCGCCGTTGTTCGAGCAGGCCAAGGTGGCGGCGAACCATCTGGCGCAGATGGGAATTGCGCGCTACGAAGGTTCTGTGACCTCGACCAAGTTGAAGGTCACCGGGATCGATCTGTTTTCGGCCGGCGAATTCAACGAAGGCGAGGGCGACGAGACCCTGGTGCTGCAGGACCCGTCGCAGGGCGTTTATAAAAAGCTCGTCATCCGCGACAACAAGGTAAAGGGCGCGGTGTTGTACGGCGATACGCTCGATGGCACTTGGTACTTCACGCTGTTGCGCGAAGGCACGGACATCTCGGCGTTTCGCAGCACCATCCTGTTCGGTCAACATGACCTGGGCGATGCCGGGCATGGTGACGCGTCGGCTGCGGTGATGGCCTTGCCGGACAGTGCCGAGATCTGCGGTTGCAACGGCGTCTGCAAGGGCGACATCGTCGATGCAATCACCAAGAAGGGGCTGTTCACACTCGAGGATGTACGCGCGCATACCAAGGCATCCGGTTCCTGCGGTTCGTGCACCGGCCTGGTCGAGTCGATTCTGGCCAGCACCATGGGCGAGGGTTACGACAAGGCGCCGAGTAAGAAGGGTATGTGCGGTTGCACCGAGCACAGCCACGACGATGTGATCACTGCGATAAAGAAGCAGAAACTGAAATCGATGCCGGCGGTTCGCGAGGCACTGGGTTGGAAAACGCCCGACGGTTGTGCAAGTTGCCGCCCGGCCCTGAACTACTACCTGCTGGCCAATTGGCCTGCTGAGTACGAAGACGACGCACAGTCGCGTTTCATCAACGAGCGCGCTCACGGCAATATCCAGAAGGACGGTACCTACTCGGTCGTGCCGCGCATGTTCGGCGGTTTGTGCACTGCCAATGACCTGCGCGCGATCGCCGATGTGTCGGACAAGTACAAGGTACCGGAGATGAAGGTGACCGGCGGTCAGCGCATCGACCTGTTCGGCGTCAAGAAAGAAGACCTGCCGGCGATGTGGAAAGACCTGTCGGATGCCGGCTTTGTCAGTGGTCATGCCTATGGCAAGGCGCTGCGTACGGTCAAGACCTGTGCCGGCAAGAACTGGTGCCGCTTCGGCACGCAGGATTCGACCGGCCTGGGCGTCAAGCTCGAAGAACTCACCTGGGGTTCGTGGATGCCGCACAAGTTCAAGCTGGCGGTATCGGGATGCCCGCGCAACTGCGCCGAGGCGACCATCAAGGACTTCGGCGTGGTGTGTGTCGACTCCGGCTACGAGTTGCATGTGGGCGGCAACGGCGGCATCAAGGTGCGTATCACCGACCTGTTGTGTCGTGTCGAGACCGAAGAAGAGGTCATGGAGTACTGCGGCGCGTTCGTTCAGTTGTATCGCGAAGAGGCTCACTACCTTGAACGCACGGCACCCTGGGTCGAGCGCGTCGGGCTCAACCATGTGAAGCAGAAGGTGTTGGAAGACGCCGACAATCGCAAGGCACTGTACGAGCGTTTCAAATTCAGTCAGCAGTTTGCCCAGATCGATCCGTGGAAGGCGCGCGCCGAAGGCGAGGCCGGCCATGAATTCAAGAAGATCGAGATCTCTGCGGCCTAGCGCAAACGGGCCGGCTGACGCGATCGTGCGCAGCGGTGTTGGACGTAAACCCGCCCCAGGGGCGGTACTAAGATGGGTAGAACAATGAGCAATTGGCTTGAAGTTGTGGCGCTGGACGAGATCCCTCGCCTGGGTAGTCGTGTCATCAAAACCGATACGATGGATGTTGCCGTGTTTCGCACCAGCGACGACCAGGTGTTCGCCTTACGCGATGCCTGCCCGCATCGCGGCGGTCCCTTGTCGCAAGGCATCGTGCATGGCACCTCGGTAACCTGCCCGCTGCATAATTGGAAGATCGATTTGGCCTCCGGCGAGGCACTCGGCCCGGACGAAGGTTGCACCAATGTGTTCGCCACCAAGGTCGAAAACGGCAAGGTCTATCTCGCGCTGAAAGCCGGCGAGGCAGCGGCGTGAGTTCGGGAGCGGGCGGCGCCATGGCCGATGATGTCTATGCGATCGAGGCCGATGGGCGGGTGATTGCCACCGACCTGCTCGGCTATCTGCTGGATCCTTCAGAGTGGAATCCGACGGTTGGTGTGGCGCTTGCGCAACGCGAGGGCATCACGCTCGGTCCCGATCATTGGACGATGATCGAGTTTGTGCGCGATTGGTACGAAGACCGCCAGGCCGTGCCGGAGGCGCGTTGGCTGCTGAAGGGCATGAAGCAGCAGCTGGGAGAAGACAAGGGAACGCGAAAGTACCTGCACAAGCTGTTCCCGCATGGCTACGGCCCCGAGTTGTGCAAGATCGCCGGTATGACCATGCCCCGCAAGGTCATGCTGGACGTCTGATTGCTGTCGCCTTGGCGCATGTTGTCAGGGCAGCCAACGGCACCACCCGCGTGCTTGTCCGGGTAACCGCCGGTGAAGGATATGTCTGAAATGAGCGTGCCGATGACGGTCGATTCAAACCCGCAGAACAGCCAACAGGCGCAAAACAAGGTGCGCACGACCTGTCCGTACTGCGGTGTCGGCTGTGGCGTGGTGGTTACCCTGGAGGATCAGGGGCGCATCGATGTGAAGGGTGACCGCGAGCATCCGGCGAACTTCGGCCGTATGTGTTCGAAGGGCACGGCGCTTGGCGAAACCATCGATCTCGACGGTCGCCTGCTGCATCCGATGGTAGATGGTCAGCAGACGGACTGGACGTCGGCCCTGGATATGGTCGCTGAGCGGTTCAGTCGAATCATCGATCGGCACGGACCGGATGCGGTCGCGTTCTACGTCTCCGGTCAGTTGCTGACGGAAGATTACTATGTAGCCAACAAGCTGATGAAGGGCTTCATCGGTTCGGCGAACATCGATACCAACTCGCGCCTGTGCATGTCGTCGGCGGTTGCCGCCTACAAGCGTGCGTTCGGCAGCGACACGGTGCCCAACTGCTACGATGATCTGGAACTCGCCGACCTTGTGGTGCTGGTCGGTTCCAATCTGGCTTGGTGTCACCCGGTGCTCTATCAGCGCCTGCTCGGCGCGCGTAAGACGCGTCCCGACATGCGCCTGGTTGTCATCGACCCACGGCGCACGGCGACCTGCGATGCTGCCGACCTTCACCTGCCGATTCGCCCCGGCTCGGATGCGGTTCTGTTCAGTGGGCTGCTCAACTGGTTGCAGCAAAACGGCTATGCGGATGACGCCTTTCTCGGTGAACACACCGAAGGCCTGGATGAGACATTGCGCCAGGCCGCATGGTATGCGTCATCGATCGATTCGATCGCAGCGCAGTGCGGTCTCGAAGAACAGCGCGTTCTTGAGTTCTTTCACCTGTTTGCATCCACCGACAAGACGGTAACGATGTTCTCCCAGGGGGTTAATCAGTCGACCAGCGGAACCGACAAGGGCAACGCGATCATCAACTGCCACCTGTTGACCGGCCGCATAGGCAAACTCGGTGCCGGCCCTTTTTCAATCACCGGCCAGCCCAACGCGATGGGCGGACGGGAAGTGGGTGGGCTGGCGAACCAGCTGGCGGCGCACATGGATATCGACAACCCGGGACATCGCGATCTGGTGGGGCGTTTCTGGTGCAGCGACAGGGTGGCATCGACAGCCGGGTTGAAAGCGGTCGATCTGTTTCGCGCGATGGAGAATGGCGACGTCAAAGCCGTATGGATTATGGCGACCAATCCTGCAGTGAGCCTGCCAGACACCGCTCAGGTGCGCCGGGCATTGGCGAAATGCGATTGCGTGGTAGTTTCCGATTGCATGGCGTTGACGGATACGCAGTCGTTCGCCGATATCCGGCTGCCGGCACAGGCATGGGGAGAGAAAGACGGCACGGTGACCAATTCCGAGCGCCGCATCTCGCGCCAACGTGCCTTCTTGCCTTCGCCGGGCGAGGCCAAGCCGGACTGGTGGATACTGGGCGAAGTCGCCAAGCGCCTGGGCTATGAGGGGTTCGACTATAGCTCGCCGAAAGATATCTTCATCGAACACGCGCAGCTGAGCGGCTTTGAGAACGATGGCAGCCGCGACTTCGATATTTCCGGGTTGGCGGGTCTTGACGCTACCGGGTATGAACAACTCGAGCCGGTGCAATGGCCCTGTTCCGGCAGCGGTTCGCCGCGTGCCCGGATGTTTGATGAAGGCCGCTTCTACACCGACAACCGAAAGGCGAAGTTTGTCGCCGTGATTCCGCGACCGCCGGCGAATGTGGTCGATGCGGACTATCCATTGATCATGAACACCGGGCGGGTGCGCGATCATTGGCACACGATGACGCGCACCGGTAAATCGCCGCGCCTTTCAGGTCACATCGGCGAGCCTTTCGTAGCGATTCATCCCGTCGATGCCTTGCGATACGGCATCGCCAACAAAGGTCTTGCGACCGTCAGCAGTCGATGGGGACGTGCAGTGCTACGTGCCGAGGTGACCGAGGCACAGCAGCCGGGCCAGGTTTTCTCACCGATCCACTGGAATGATCAGTTCGCCTCACAGGCGTGTATCGGCGGCGTGGTCAATCCGGCCGTCGACCCGGTTTCCGGACAACCCGAGTTCAAGCATACCCCGGTCAAGGTGGAGGCCTGTCGCGCGAAGTGGTACGGCTTTCTGTTGTCGCGCCGCAACTTGAATCCGCAGCAAGCAACCTATTGGTCGAAAGCCCGACGCAAAAGCGTATGGCATATCGAGATGGCGGGTGACGATACGCCCGAACAGTGGGCGTCATTCGCGCGGCAGCTGTTGTGTGTCGATGGCGAGCAACCCGATTGGCGTGAGCTGCACGACTCGACTCAGGCCAATTACCGTGCGGCACGCATCGTCGACGGACGGTTGGATGCCGTATTGATCGTCGGCCCTGCCGAGCATCTGCCGCCGCGTGACTGGCTGGCGGCACTCTTCGAGAAGGAGTCGCTCGATGCAACCGAGAGGGCGCGGTTGCTGCGTGGCACGCCGCCGTCGGGCGCACACGATGCCGGTCCGGTCGTCTGCGCCTGTTTCAGTGTGGGCCTGAACACACTGACCGAAGCGATTCGCAAGCAGGGCCTGGATACCCCCGAGGCGATAGGGCGAGCCTTGAGCGCCGGCACAAATTGCGGTTCGTGTGTGCCCGAAATCAAACGCTTGATTGCCGACTGCAAAGCCAAGTCGAACTGATCCCGTATTCGTCTTTGTCGTTGATCGACTTGGCGAACGGCGTGTTTCCGTGTTAACAACAGGTTCGACAAACGGTTTCCCAAAGGCGAAAAGGTATCGCTGCCCGGCTCGGGACGCGATGCCTCAGAATAATGAACACAAGCGCTTTGCAGATCCCGGTGCTGGGTTTTGTTGCCTATTCCGGCACGGGTAAAACCACCTTGTTGACGAAAGTCGTTCCGCTGTTGCGCGATCAAGGCGTACGGCTCGCCGTCATCAAACATTCGCACCATGACTTCGAGATAGACAAACCCGGCAAGGACTCGCACCGCTTGCGCGAAGCGGGGGCGCAGCAGGTGCTGCTGGCTTCGCCTTACCGCACCTTCTGGGTAACCGAAGGGGATGGGGCGAGCGAGCCGGCATTGGCGGATCTGGTTGCGAGGTTGGATCTGAGTATCCTGGATCTCGTGTTGGTCGAAGGATTCCGGCAAGAGGCGATCGCCAAGATCGAGGTGCATCGTCCGAGCCTTGCCACTCCGCTGCTGTGCACGGACGACGAACGGGTGATTGCGGTCGCGAGCGATAGTCCCTTGTCCCAGGAAATATCGATTCCCTGCCTGCCGTTGAATGAGCCTGAAAAGGTCGCGACGTTCGTCGGCGATTGGCTGCGATCGGTCGGCTGACAGCGATCGCCCGTGGGGTCAGCGATTGGTGTTGAGCGTGCTTTTTCCAGATTGCCCCGCTTTGACGGGTCGGCCCGCGGCACTGGCATCGAGCAGGTCGGCCAGTTCCACTGCAGGCAACGGGTGACCAAAGAAGTAACCCTGCAGTTCGTCGCAGCCATGCTGGCCGAGAAAGTCCGCCTGTGACTCGGTCTCGACACCCTCGGCGATGACCTCGAGCCGCAGCTTCTTTGCCATCGTGATGATGGTCAACGTGATCTCCCGAACGTTCGGGTTGTTGTTGATCTCGCGCGTGAACGACTGGTCGATCTTGATGCGGTCGAGTGGGAAGTGTTGCAGATTGCTCAGCGATGAGTAGCCGGTGCCGAAGTCGTCGATCGCCAGTTTCACGCCTTCCTCTTTCAGCAGGCGCATGGCCTCGGTTGCCAGCTCCATGTTCTGCATCAGCGCGCTCTCGGTGATCTCCAGTTCAAGGCTGCGCGGGTCGAGCCCGCTTTCGGTCAAGGCCGAGCGCACCTCGGCCACGATATTGCCGTCGGCGAACTGCAGCGGCGAAAGGTTGACCGCAAGTCGCAGCGGACCGAGCCCCTGTTCGTTCCAGCGCTGCACCTGCATGCAGGCAGTTCGCAGCACCCAACCGCCAATGGCCTGGATCAAGCCGTTGTGTTCGGCGACGGGAATGAAGGTGCCGGGATACACCAGCCCGAGTTCGGGATTCTGCCAGCGCAATAGCGCCTCGACACCGACGATGCGTCCGGACTGAGTGACCACCTGGGGTTGGTAATAGACCTCGAACTCGCCGCGTTCCATCGCCGAGACCAGCGCCTGTTCGAGCTGCGAGTGCGCCTGCACCTCTTCGGCAATCGCTTCGGAATAGACGCAGGTCATTCCGGATTGCTCGACGCGCGCGCGGTACATCGCGATGTAGGCATTGCGTAGCAGGGTATTGCCGTCCTGGCCGTCGCGCGGCCACAGGCTCAGTCCCATACGCGGCGACAGGAAGATCTGTTTGTTATCGACCTCGACCGGTTGCTGCAAGGCGGTCATCAGGTTGTGAGCGATGCGCAGCGCACTATCTGGATCGGTCAGATTCTGTATCAGCACGGCGAAGTCGTCGCCGTTGAGATGCGCCACCAGGTCGTCCGTGCGGACCGCGTCGCTGAGCCTGCGGGCAACGGCGCGCAACAAGCGGTCGCCGGATGAATGGCCGACCAGATTATTGATGCCGCCCGGCCACTTGGTATGGACGATCATCAGCGCGGCGACTGTGTCGCCGTCGGCCGTGCCGGAACTCAGCTTGCGCAGGCGTTCTTCCAACACATACTGATTGGGCAGGTCGGTCGTCGAGTGATGCAGTGCCTGGTGCTGCATGCGGTCGGTCAACGAGCGGTTGATCTGTTTTTCGGCCAACAGTGACCAGGCACCCCATACCGGCAGGCCGATCACCAGCGGCGCGATCGCCGCTGCGGGGGGAAACCACTGGTGGCCGACGAACAGCCACAGCGCGGTGAATGCCAGGATGCCGGCGACGCTGGTAACGAAGCTCAACATGGCGACCGGGAAGCTGACCGAGACCATCCACAGTGCGGCCAGGCCGACCAGGATGACTGTCAGCACCCTGTACGTCAGGCCATCCATCTGGCGGACGAGCTGTTCCTGCAGCAAACCGCTCAAGATGTGCGCGGTCAGCTCTACGCCGGGCATTCGCTGGTGATTCGTCGATACCGGTGTCGAGATCACATCGCCCAGGCCGGTAGCGGTCGAACCGACGATAACGAATTTGTCTTTGATGCGTGCCGCGACGGCGTCGTCGTTCAGAACCTTGTGATAGGGGATGACCTCGAGCGCGTCGTCGCTCGGATCGAACGGTACGAAGTACCGGCCCGAGCGAGTCCAGCCAAGACTCGGCCCGCGCGCATCGATCAATTTGGGATCGTAGTCGGGCGTGACATTCTCGCCGCCGACGCGCAACAGCGCCAACGCGAACGACGGCCAATGCGGTTCACCGAGACCGGCGAACAGGTAGAAGCTGCGGCACACGCCATCGGTATCCACCTCGATATCGACGTGGCCGATACCGGCTGCTTCCGCCGCAAAGATCGGCAGCGGCATGACTTCGGTGATCGCAGAATTCGGCAGGGGGTTGCTTGGCGCGACCGCCATGATGGTCTTGGCGTTGCGTGCCATGGCCTCGGCGAATTGCCGATCGGCTTCGGGGTCGCTCGATTGGGATTCGGAGAACAGGATGTCGAAGCCGACTGCGCGGGCCTGCATGGCGGTCAGACGGTCGAGCAATTGTGCGTGGCGTGCACGCGACCAGGGCCATCGGCCAAGTCGCTTCAGGCTGCTGTCATCGACGGCGACGATGACGATACGTTCATCCGCGTGGTATTGCTGGGCACTGAGGAAATGATCGTAGATCAGGTGATCTACACGTTCCAATGCCTCGCCGCCGGCGAGCAGGTAGCCGCAGACAGTCAGCACGGCGACCATCAACAACCCGCTTTCGCGGGACCGGCTTGTCAATGCCTCAAACATTCCGTTACAGCAGTATCAGCCCCAATACGCCGAGTGCGGGGATGAGCCAGGCGGTCGGGTCGGGTGCGGGATCGACGCGTTGCACGGTGCCCCAAGGGCCCTGGTAACCGTCAGGCTCGATGACGCGGACGCGCAGGTAACGAACCTGTCCGCCGATCTGCTCGAAGGCGATCTTCGGTTCCTCCGTAACACGGTCGATTTCCATTTCCTTAAAACTTCGATCATACGCCAACTGCACGTGGTACCGCCGACCCGGTCCGGCGTCGTTCCACGAGGCGGTCAGCGAATCTTCGTCGGCCTCGAGCGCGGGCTCGACCTTCTCGGGTTCGGGTTTGAGTTCCCATTTGCGCGCGGCCCCGGGTGGGCCGATCTCGCCGTCGGCAGCGATGCTCGTCAGCCGCCAGTGGTAGGTGCCCGGCTCGGTGATCTCGTCGACCGTGTAACGTGTCGTGTCCAGGTCTTTCTGTTCGACCAACAGGCTGCTGAATGCCGCGTCCGACGCGATTTCGAGTACGTAGCGTGCAGCCTCTTCCGAAGCGGTCCATTGCAGCTCGGCCGGTTTGCCGCGCAACACCCGTCCGTCGGGCGGGTTGAGAGCGACCGGCGGCTGCGGGTGTGCGTCCAGGACAATCGGGGCGACCGCGTCCTGGCCCTCGAGCCCGAGGCCGTCGATGCCACGTACGCGCACGAAGTAGCTGCCGTCGGGCAGGTCGGGCAACGCAGACTTGGCGTACTGCGATTTCTGTTCCCAAAGCAACAGCTTGAAGTCGCGCGTCGCGCTGATTTCTATCCGATAGGTCTTGGCGCCGGGCAGGGCTTCCCAGCCGAGCGTCCACTGCAACTGACGTATCGGTTGAGGGATGTCGTTGAAGGCGGGTGCGGCCAACAGCTTGCGTGGTTTGATCGGCGGTTTGCCGGCGGCGACCTGTGTACCGAAGCCCGATGGCACCAGACGTCGTTTGCTGGAGCCGGATACCTGCACCTTGCCTTCGAGCACCTCGACATTGGAAATACCACCGCCGTCGGTTACCGCAGCCCGATATACGGTGCCGCGTACCGCGCTGATTGCTGAAGGTGTTTCGATCTCGAACCGCGACCCCGGTCCGACAGCAGGAGTGACCTTGGTATCCAGGCGGCCGTCTATCAGGTGCAGCCGCGAATCGACCATCCCGGTCTCGCCGTGTGCGCTGAGGTGATTGAAGCGCATCTCGCCGTTGCTGTAGAGCGTCAGCAGGGTGCTGTCGGCGAACTTGACGGCGACCGTGCTGTCAGCGCCGGTCTTGATCGTGTCGCCGAGCTGCAGCAAGGTGCCGGGTGTGGCGGCGACCGGTGGCGAGCCATCCGCGCGAATGATGTTGGCCTGGCCCTGCACCGCTTCGATTTTGGCCGGTACCGGGTTGTTGCGGATCCAGGCCATCGGCACGCGCAGACGCGTGCCCGGTTTCATCCGCTTGGGAAATTGAACGTTGTTGAGCCGGCGAAGCTTTTCGTAACGTAGGGGGCTGTCCAGATACTTTTGGCTGAAGTCCCAGAGGTTGTCGCCATCGACGACCGAATAAATCCATTCATCTGCGACTGCGGCGCCGGACAACAAGCAAATCGACGTCAGCAACAAAAACGAACGCATCAGACGATGCTTTAGCTTGGACACTGTGCTCTCCATTAACGAAAGTCGCGGTGACGCCCTTGTTGTCGTTTTTGGCCGGCCGGGCACCGTATGTCGCAATGGGTTTGCATCGACCTGGACGTCTGGTTGATCGAACCCGCTTTCGTTCAGGCGGTTGGCCGCCGTTATACTTTCTTCGTCAGGGGGAATGGCGTTCGCGATCGATTGAAGACTGTCATGGCGTCCGTATCATCCCACCGGGCTATCCTAGGTCACGTCATCTTCGTGACCATAACTTTTTTTAGCATATGTTTAAACAGGAGGCCTGATGGCGCAGCAGATTCGCCGAGTTCCGGTCTGGAGTGGTTGGCTGCGGTTTACCCATGGCATCGTGGTCTTCGCCGTGCTGCTGATGCTCGCGACCGGTTGGTTGATCGGGCATTCGCCGACGGTCGCCGAAGATGCGCTCGAAGTTCACTACCTGGGTGCGAGCCTGTTGCTGTTCGCGATCGCGGTTCGCGGGTTTCTCGGTTTCTTCGGCAAAGGGGCCGAGCGCTTTGAACACATGTTGCCGCGTACCGCCGAGCTGCCGGCAGTTCGCGCCAGCCTGCTGTTCTATCTTTCACTGGGCAAAGCGCCACTGCCCAACTGGTTCTCGCACAACCCGCTGTGGAAGGCGCTCTATCTCTTGCTGTGGCTTGCGCTGCTGGCGCTGGCTTTCACCGGCTGGCTGATGCCGGGGAGGCCGATCCTGTTCGGCATCTATCTGCCGCATTTTCATGGTGGGCTGGCAACACTGGTTGCCGTGTGGGTCGCAGCGCATGTCTACTGCGTCATTCTGCAGGACGTGAAAGGCGACAATGCCGACGTATCGGCGATGTTGAACGGCAATCGCTATTTCACCATCGACAAGGCCGGGCTGGTAAAACCCGATGTGCCGCAGGTGTCGATCAAACTCGACGATATCGATCCATCAAAACGTCGGTAACGATGGCCAGGGCGTTTTGGCCTTGGCGACCGCGAGCATGTAGCCGAAGCACGCGATGGCGAGCAGGAAGGCGACGATGCGCGTGCGCAGGGTGCGCCCGTGACGCAGCGCGATGAAGCCGAGTGCGATGTACGCCAGCAGGGCGATGATCTTGGCCAGCAGCCAGTGATTGTAGAGCGGATTGAGGTGCAGGTTGACGGCCATCCATACGCCGGTAACCAGCAACACCGTGTCGATAAAGTGCGGCCAGGTGCGCATCCAGGGTTTGCGCAACAACTTGGGCGAAACAATCATCATGCCGCCGCGCAACACGAAACCGGCGATGGACAGCAGCACGGTGGCATAGTGGATGAGTTTCAGCGTGGCGTGATCGGGCATGGTGGTACAGCGAAGCCTACGGCGTTAGTTGGGTAAGGGATTGGATCAGGACTTTAACGCATTACGTAGCGCCTTGGTGACGATCTCCAGCACCTGAATCCGGGCAAACCGTTTGTCGTTGCCGGCGATCAGGTTCCACGGCGCATGCTTGGCGCTGGTGCGCGCCAGCATCTCGTTGACCGCCGAGCGGTAATCGTCCCACTTCTCGCGGTTGCGCCAGTCCTCGTCGGTAATCTTGTAGGCCTTGTAGGGTGTGTTGGCCCGGGCTTCGAAGCGCGCGAGTTGTTCTTCCTTGCTGATCTGCAACCAGAACTTCTGCACGATAACGCCGGCGCTCGTCAGCTGTGCCTCGAAGTCGTTGATCTCGAGATAGGCCCGCGCCCAGTTGGCGTGGCTGGTAAAGCCTTCGACCCGTTCGACCAACACCCGGCCATACCACGAGCGATCGAAGACGGTCATGCGCCCGGCCCGCGGCACATGCCGCCAGAAACGCCACAGATAATGATGCGCCGCCTCCTCGTCGGTAGGCGCCGCCACCGGGATGACTTCGCGCAAACGTGAATCGACCGCCTGGGTCACACGGCGAATGGCACCGCCCTTGCCGGCGGCATCGACACCTTCGAAGACCAGGACGGTCGAGATCTTGCGGGTGTAGGCCTCCCAGGCAAGATCGTTCAGTTCGGTCTGCAGTTCGTCGAGCCGCCTGCGGTAGTGATCGCGGTCGATCGTCTGCGCGAGATCGACGCGGTCGAGCAGGGTGATGCGGGCCTCTGGCGCCTCAGGCAGTAGCTCGCCATTGAGTTTGGGTGGCGAGTCGTCGACGCGGCGATCGACAACGGACGGCTGGCCGAGCGCCTCCTGCATCGCGCGCAGCAGGATGCGGCCGGTGGTCATGTCGCGGTAGCGGTGGTCGGTAGCCTCGATGATGTGCCAAGGTGCGCGGCCGATATCGGTGCTGCGCACGACACGGTCGGCGACATCTTCGAAGCGTTGGTATTGCTGGCTGAACTTGGACTTCTTCGGCAGCATCTTCCAGCGGCTGCGGTCGCTGCGCGCCAGTGACTTGAGACGGTTGCGCTGCACCTTTTCGGAAAAGTGGTACCAGCATTTGACGATGACGGCGCCGTCGTTGATCAGCATGCGTTCCATCTCGCGAATGCTGCGCAGACATTGATCCAGATCGGCATCGTCCCAACGCTTTGCGTAACGTTGTTCGAGTGGGTGCAGATACCAGCCACCGAAGAAGATGCCGATCTCGCCGCGTCGCGGCATTGCGCGCCAGAAGCGCCATGCACGCGGGCGCAGGCGTTCTTCGTCGGTCTCTTCCCAGAATGCGTAGACATTCACGCCACGCGCATCCAGCCATTCGTCGAGGCGGTTGACCACCTCGCCTTTGCCGGCACCCTCGATGCCGGCAATGATCACGTACACCGGCACTTGCTGTTCGCGCAACGCCAGCTGGGCTTCGAGCAACTGTGTGCGCAGTTCCTCGACCTCGGCCTTATAGGCCGACTTGCTAAGGCTTCTTCCAATCTTGGCGGTTGCGAACATGCGTTCAGGTCCTTTTCATACTGTGTGTTGCACAGCCGCGGCGTGCCTGCTTGCCGATTGCGCTGCAATGCGAGTTACTCGGTGTCGCTGCGGGCATATCGGCCATCGCGGCATCGTGCCCAGCGTGGTGCCCATGAGCCCAGGGCAGGTCGACAACCTAATAAGTTTAGCCTTTGGGCAGCGCACCGCTGATGTTGTGCTCGGCGGCGAAGTCGAGCATGCGCTGAATCGACCTGACCGCCTTGCGGCGTATCTCCGGTTCGATCGTGATCGTGTTGCTGCCGTCGATCAGCACCTGCTCGAGATTCTGCAGCGAGTTCATCGCCATCCACGGGCAGTGCGCGCAGGATTCACAGGTCGCGCCGGCACCCGCCGTGGGTGCCGATATCAGCTTTTTGCCAGGCGCCAGTTGGTGCATCTTCCAGAAGATGCCGTCGTCGGTGGCAACGATGAACTCGTCGTTCGGCATCTGCTTGACGGCCTTGATCAAGGTGGTCGTCGAACCGACCACGTCGGCATACTGCAGCACATCTTCCGGCGACTCGGGGTGCACCAGCACGGCGGCCTCCGGGTGCAGGCGCTTCAGGCGCTCGAGGGCGAATCCCTTGAATTCTTCGTGCACCACGCAGCTGCCGTCCCACAACAGGATGTCGGCGCCGGTCTTCTGCTGTACGTAATGCCCCAAGTGCTTGTCGGGCGCCCACAGGATCTTTTGTCCCTGCGCATGCAGGTGTTCGACGATCGGCAGCGCGATACCCGAGGTCACCATCCAGTCGGCGCGCGCCTTCACGGCCGCGCTGGTATTGGCATAGACGACCACGGTGCGATCCGGGTGGGCATCGCAGAAGTCGCTGAACACGTCGGCCGGGCAGCCCTCGTCGAGCGAACAGGTGGCGCTCAGTTCCGGCATCAGCACGCGCTTTTCCGGATTGAGGATCTTCGCCGTCTCGCCCATGAAGCGCACGCCGCAGACCACCAGCGTGTCGGCGTCGGTGGTAGTGCCGTAACGCGCCATCTCCAACGAATCGGCAACGCAGCCGCCGGTTTCTTCGGCCAGTGCCTGCAGTTCGCCGTCGACATAGTAGTGCGCGACCAACACGGCGTTCTGTTCACGCAGCAGGGCTTTGATGCGCGTCTTCAACGCATCCTTTTCGGCGTTGGTCAGTGGCGGCGTCTTCGGGTGCGGCGGCACCTTTACCCGCGGCAGGATCGGCTGTACTGGAACGGCATGTGTACTCATTTGATGATCTCCACCCGTCGGGGGTGTTTGACCCGGTATTCACGCGCGGGTCGGTGTTTGCCAGTGCGGCGTAACTTGCCGGTCTCGTCGATCATGTCGAGAGACAGGATACGTTTGCGGAAATTGCGCTTGTCCAGGGTTTGGTTGAGCAGGGTTTCGTAGACGCCCTGAAGTTCACTGAGGGTGAACGCCTCGGGCATGAACTGAAACGCGATCGTCGAATACTCGAGCTTGGCGACCAGGCGTTGGTGCGCCATCTTGATGATCTGTGCGTGATCGAATGCGAGTTTCGGCAGCCGGTCGAACGCGTGCCAGCCGACATCGGCGGCATCGCTGGCCGCACGCGGCGTGGCCAGGGCGTGCTGCGGAACCAGCGCATAGTAGGTCACGCTGATCACGCGCTCGCGCGGGTCGCGGTGGGTTGCGCCGAAGGTATACAGCTGTTCGAGATAGACGCCGCTGACGCCGGTTTCTTCTTCGAGCTCGCGCGCTGCGCAGGTATCCAGATCTTCGTCGATATCGAGAAACCCGCCGGGCAGGGCCCAGTCGCCTTTGAACGGCGGATTCGCGCGCTTCACCAGCAGCAGCTTCAGGCGGCCGTCGAGCAGGGTGAAAATCACCACGTCGGTGGTCACCGCCGGATGCGGGTAGCGATAGCTGAATGTCTCTTGAGGTGCTCGCATTGGAATACTAAGTGTCGTTAGTACACCAGCAAGATAGTGTTATTTTTACACCTTGTCAAATGCCTGTCGTGAAGCTGCACTACACTTGAAACATACGCCTGGACGATGTGAAGCAGCTCGCGGACGAACCACGAAAATCTCCACAGCGCTCGGTGAGCCACAATTGAGGAAGTAGATTCAGGTGTCAGTTTTCGAGCGTGACCCGTGAACTCGGACGACCCGTTCTACAACGAACTGATCGCCGTGGAGTCGATACCCCCGTTGCCGGGTGCCGCGGCCGAGCTGCTCGCGCTTGCCACCGACCCCGATGTCGATATCGCCAAGCTCGCCGAGGTCATCGAGCGTGATCCGCCGCTGACCGCCCGCCTGATCGGTATTGCCAACTCGGCGTTCTACGCGCCGCGCCAGCCGGTGGTTACGGTCAAGAACGCCATCGTCAGCGTGCTGGGGCTCGATATGGTGCGCAACATGTCGCTGGGCATGGCATTGGCCGGCGGCTTTTCCGCCACCGGCTGCCCGAGTTTCGACCTTACCGAGTACTGGATCATTCGCCGATGCTCCCGATCCCGATGTGACCTATCTGGTCGGCCTGTTGCACAACCTGGGATTGTTGTTGCTGGTGCATGTCCGTCCCAAGGATATGGAACATGCGCTGAAACTGGCTGGTGACAAACCCGGTACGCGGCTCATCGAACACGAACGCGACTTGATCGGTACGGATCATTGGGCGGCGGGTGCCTTTCTATGTCGCCATTGGCAATTGCCTGCCGTTGTCGCTGACTGTATCGAGCAGTTGGACGACACGGTGCTGATGGACCGACACGCGAGGCTCGTGGACGATGTGTACACGGATTATCGATCGCAACAGTTTCTCGATCGCTACGATGCACTGAAGATGCTGGCGCGTTTTCTCGGCGGAGAAGGCGCGAAAGGCTGACTTGTTCACGCGCTTCGGTTTTGCTGCACGTGTGTCGCAGGCAGCGTTTCAATCCGCCTCGTCACAATGCCAAAGCCAGGCGGCGCCACGCACGCCGCTGCTGTCGCCGTGGGCAGCAGCCAAGAGCTTGGTGTTGACGACATCGGAAAAGACATAACGTTGCCACAGTCGTGGCACGGTCTCGTACAGTCGTTCGACATTCGACAGGCCACCGCCGAGCACGATCACGTTCGGATCGAGGATGTTGATGACAGCGGCGAGGGCGCGCGCCATGCGGTCTTCGTAGCGCGCCAGGCAGGCCGACGCTTCACTGTCGCCGCGCATTGCCGCCGCCACGATCTGCTGTGCGGTGATCTCGCGGTCGTCGACAAAGTCATGGGCCATCCCCGGCCCGGATAAAAAGGTCTCGATGCAGCCGTGCTTGCCGCAATAGCAAGCCGGGCCGGGACGTTCCTGGTCGGTCGGCCAGGGCAGGGGGTTATGGCCCCATTCGCCGGCGATGGCGTTTGGGCCGTGCAGCAGTTTTCCATCGACCGCAATGCCGCCGCCGGTGCCGGTGCCGACGATCACACCGAACACGCAGCGCGCACCAGCAGCCGCTCCGTCGACGGCCTCCGACAAGGTCAGGCAGTCGGCGTCGTTGGCAATGCGTACCTCGCGTTGCAATAGCGAAGCCAAGTCGCGATCCAGCGGGCGACCGTTGAGACAGGTTGAATTGGCGTTACGCAACTTGCCGTTGGCCGGCGACAGCGCGCCCGGGGTGCCGACGCCGACCGTGCAGGTGGCAGCGCAGCGCTGTTCGAGCGAACCGACCAGGTCGCCAATGGCTTGCAGCGTGCCTGCGTAATCGCCTGTGGGCGTGGGGATCCGCTCACGCGCAATGATGTCGCCGTGGCGGTCAAGAACGACGCCCTCGATCTTGGTGCCGCCGAGATCGATGCCGATACGCGGCATATGTGGGCGTTAGCTACCCTGGTTGGCGGTCAACGCTGCCGGCGGCTGCTCGAATGCGCTGTCATCGCCCACGTTCATCGCCTTTTCGACTTCGATCGCCGGTGTTCCAGAGGGGTTGGTGAAACGATCGTTCAGATCCTGTACGTAGCGATCGGCATCTTCCAAGGCGCGCTGAATACGCTTGCGACTGCGCCGCGTCCAGCCGGCCGGATTGCGGCTGAAGATGCTGCGCCAGGGTTTGGTATTCGTCAGGAAGGCTGCGCTGAGGTTGCCGCGGATACCCAGGCGCTGACCGATCTTGTCTGCCGTGTGCTTGAGCGACTTGGCCGCGAGGTGACGAATGCCGTAGTGGATCGCCAGCCAGACGATGAACGTGACCAGTGCGGTCAGGTAGATACTGATCGGCGTTGCGGTAATGGTGTTCCACCATTCGGCATTGAGTTTGAAACCATCCCATTGTCCCAGGCGCGTCGTGATACCGATGAATCCGCCGATCAGCAGCAGGGCTGCGATGGCGTCGCCGATCAGCGTGCGTTTGCGCCAGCGCGTATTCAGATCGGTCACGGCGGGAACCACTTTCTCTTCGAAGGCGCGTGCGGCTTTCTCCAGCGATCCGACGATGCGATAGGCGCGTTCGATCTCGACCTGTTCCATACGCTCATGGATCTCTGCCAGGTCGACGTCGCGTTTGCTCTCGAAACGCCGGCGCAGTGCCTCATCGGGTATCGGGTTGGCCGCTTCGTCGTTGTAGATGGTAAAGAATCGTCCGGCGGTCAGACCGCGTTCTCCCAGCGCGCGCTGCCACGCGGCGACGACCTCTTCGGGGTTGTCCTCGCGCGCGGTGGTGTCGATCTGGTTCAGGATGTAGAGGAACTTGCCCGAGTCCTGGCGCGTAATGGTTTTCGAGACGAGGTGGTCAAGCGTGTCGCGCATTGCGCCCGGTTCCGGGTGGCGGGCGTCGAAGAACACCAGTACCAGGTCGGACAAACCGATGATGTGGTCGGTGATTTTCAGCGTCGATGTGCGTTGTGCGTCGGCGTCGAACCCGGGTGAGTCGATCAGTATCTTGCCCTTGAGCGCCGGGCTGGTGCTGGTCTTGAGCTGCAGGTAGGCGTCGATGCGCGAACCTTCGCCGACTGCGACCTTTTCGATCTCGCCGCTGACCTTGTAGAACGGGAAGCGAGGGTCGGAATCGAGCGCGATGCCCGGTAGGGCATGGCTGGTCGACTGGTTGCTGTAGCACAGCACGGTGAACTTATCGTCGACCGCCTGGTTGCCACAGCGCTGCAACTTGACGCCCAGATACTGATTGATAAATGACGACTTGCCGGCAGAAAACGTCCCCAGTATCGAGACCAGCGGCCACCACGGAATCTGCGTCGCAAACGACTGTTCTGCATCGAACAATCCCATCTTGTAGGCCACGGTGTCGAGTTCGCGGAAACTCTGCACGGTCGTCAACAACACCGGGTTTTCTTGCTCGAGATGGGCTTCGAGTTGTTTGAGACGGGTCTCGATGACCGGGCCTGCGCCACGCATAGGAAGGCACTCCTCGTGTTCGGAACGTGTTGGTGGCCGCATGGTAACCCGACGTCGTACGACGCGTGTAGCCGCAGTGCGATGGAGCGGTGCAGTTAGGCAAATCAAATAGATGCGAAAATACTGATGTAGATCGTTGTTTTTTGGAAAAACGCCGTTGGCAGGGTAATGCTTTATTGCAATGCGGACCCCGGATATCGGATAATTGCGCGACTCAAATATGCTCGAAATCGGGTTCGTAGACTGTCACAAGTCGCTGTGCCAGAGCATATTTCGCGCTCGGTCGGAGGTGAGAGCAGTGGTTGGTTACTTCACCTGTAGCAGACCGGAAAAGTCGTATCGCGCGTCTGGGGGAGGGTGCCCGGAAGACCTGTATGGTCCGCTGTTTCTGTGTCCTCGTCCCGAAATCTCGCATAAGCTACTGAAAGTCCCGGCGGATCTGTGCGTTGTATTCGCCAAGCTTTCAGGCTGCCTGACGCAACAACAGGTTTTATAGAACAGAATGCAAAGAACATTGATTGCCACGGTGACCGCAGCAGCGCTCGCGTTAGCCGTACCGGTGTTTGGCGCCGACACCCCCCCCAGCACAGGCAATAGCGAAGATATCTTTGTCGTAAAAGAGTCTTCGGAGACGCCGACGATCGTGGTCAGTGGCAGCGTCGTGCCATTTAAAGAAGTGACGCTGGCCGCGCAGTTGCCCGGGCGGGTCAAATATATGTCCGGCATCGAGGGCGACAAATTCGACGCCGGAACGACGCTGGTGGCGCTGGATGAAACCGAACTGCTGGCCAAGCGCAGCGCCGCCTATGCGCAGCTGGCGGCGGCAGACGCCGAGATGCGCAATGCCAACGTGCAGTACTCGCGTGAGTTGTGGTCGCCGCAGTCGAAAAACGCACCCGGTGGAATGGGAATCCCCAATCTGTTCGACCAGATGTTCACCCGTCCGGCCGAAGATATGTTCGGCGGGCGCGACCGCACCGCTGAGCGCAGTGCCGATCTCTACGCCTCCAGCACCCGCATGGAACAGGCACGCAGTTCAATCCTGCGCGCCCAGTCGGAGATTCGCGCGATCGATGCGAAATTGCGCGACGCCAAGAGTCTTGCGCCGTTCGATGGGGTGATCGTCGAGAAGTTTGTCGAAGAAGGCGACACGGTTCAGCCTGGTCTGCCGATGCTGAAGTTCGCCGACGTGACCTGGCTGCAGATCGAAATGGATGTACCGGCGCGTCTCGCCCAGGGGCTCGAGCCGATGGAAGTCCTCGAGAAGGCCGCAACGTTCGATGATCACCGCGAGCCGGTCGACGTGCGTGTCGCCCAGGTGTTTCCGATGGCCGATGTGCAGCGCCACACCATCAGGGTGAAGTTCGACATCCCGCAGGGTGTTTCCAAGCCGGGCATGTACGCACGGATTCAGATTCCGGATCGCACCGGCCCGGTCAAGAGCCAGTTGCCGGTCATTCCAAGCACGGCAATCCGTTACCGCGGCAGTCTGCCGGTGGTGTATATCCAGAACGACGAAGGACGCCCCGAACTGCGAATGATTCGCCAGGGAAAACGCCTGGGTAACGGGATGACGATGGTACTGTCGGGTGTCGCACCCGGCGACCGCGTATACCCGAATCCAGGCCCCGACATGATGAGTCGAAGCCGCGGCGAATGAGTTTGCCGCCTTTCCGGGTGCCGCTCGTGCACGGCACCCGCCAAGCACAACGGATTAGAAAACTGGCATGAGCGAGAACGACACGCGCCCCTCCGAATCGCCGGAACCGGTCGAAAGTCCGAACCTCGGGCTCGCCGGCAGCATGGCGCGCTTTTTCATCAAATCCCCGTTGTCGCCGCTGTTGTACCTGGCGATGTTGTTGCTCGGTATCCTCGGGCTGTTCGCCACGCCGCGACAGGAAGACCCGCAGATATCGGTGCCGATGGTCGACCTGATTGTTCAGTACCCCGGTGCCGAACCTGAGCAGGTTGCCTCGCTGGCGGTGCAGCCGCTCGAGCGCATCATGTACGAGATCGAGGGTGTCGATCACGTCTATTCGGCGAGCCAGCGCGGCATGGGCATCGTGACCGTGCAGTTCGATGTCGGCGAGGAGATGGAAAACTCGCTGGTCAAGGTCAACGACAAGCTCGAATCGAACATGGATCGCATTCCACCGGGTGTGATGCCGCCGTTGGTCAAAGCCAAGGGTATCGACGACGTGCCGGTGGTGACGCTGACCTTCTGGTCGGAGAAAGACTATAACAGCGACGGTATCCCCGACGTCGACGATTCGCAGCTGCGTCGCCTGGCGCAATCGGTGCTGCAGCATATCAAGGAGATTCCGGACACCGGTGACAGCTTCGTCGTCGGTGGGCGTGCCGAACAGGTCACGATCGAGGTCTATCCGGAACGCTTGGCCGGTTATGGGTTGAGCCTCGGGCAGGTTGCCGACGCGATTCAGAAGTCCAATGTCGAGATGCAGATGGGCGGGGTGGAATCCGGCGGCACCCACATGATGGTGGTGTCCGGTGCCTTCCTCGAAACGGTCGAGGACATCAATCGCCTGCAGGTCGGGGTGCACAACGGTGCGCCGGTTTACGTGCACGATGTTGCCGATGTGCGCCAGGGGCCCGAAGACGCCAACCAGACGGTGGCCTATTACACAGGCGCGGCTGCCGAGAATCCCGACCTGGCGATCAGCGTGCCGGCGGTCACTATCGCGGTCGCCAAGAAAAAAGGTACCAACGGCGTCAGCGTCGCCGAGGCGATTCTCAAGCGGGTAGAGAGCCTGCGCGGCCAACTCATTCCGAACGATGTGCACGTCAGCACGACGCGTAACTACGGCAAGACGGCGGAGCAGAAGGTCAATGACCTGATCTTCAAACTGTTCATCGCGACCTTGTTCGTGTTCGTGCTGGTATGGATTGCGTTCCGTGCATTGAAGCCGGCGTTCGTCGTGTTGTTCGTTGTGCCGGTCGTGCTGCTGTTTACGATCCTGTGCGCCATGCTGCTCGACTTCACGATCGACCGCGTGTCGTTGTTCGCGTTGATTTTCTCGATCGGTATCCTGGTCGACGATGCGATCGTGGTCGTCGAGAACATCTACCGGCGATGGCTCGAACAGGGGCAGACCGATGAGGACACCGCGGTGGACGCGGTGCGCGAGGTCGGCAACCCGACGATACTGGCCACGCTGACGGTTATCGGTGCACTGCTGCCGATGGGTGCGGTGACCGGCATGATGGGGCCGTACATGTTGCCGATCCCGGTGCTGGGCTCGGTCGCGATGGGTATCTCATTGTTCGCTGCGTTCGTGTTTACACCGTGGTTTGCGATCCATGGTCTGTTCCGGCCGACGATGCACTATCTGGAGAGCGCCGAGAAACGCGAGCATCGTGAGGCGGAGTGGCTGGAAGGCCTGTATCGCAGGGTGCTGATGCCGCTGATCTCCGATCGGCGCAAAGCGCGCCTGTTCAAGCTCGCGATGTGGGGAACGCTGCTGCTCGCCTGTTCCTTCTTCTATTTCAAATGGGTGGCGGTGAAGATGCTGCCGCTCGACAACAAGCCTGAGTTCTCGGTCGTGTTGGATATGCCGGAAGGCACGCCGCTGCCCGAGACCGGCAACATGGCGCACATCAT
>MWSD01000021.1_pt1 | contig 30799 bp, 34 predicted proteins | sample 1021921 | NCBI WGS metagenome assembly MWSD01 (sample SAMN06338133, study PRJNA374545) | mollusc metagenome | biome: marine bay; material: sediment; isolation source: gill 40 cm from animal B | host: Kuphus polythalamius | place: Philippines: Mindanao | collected 2011-09-12 | reverse complement strand
GGGCCAATGCGAACATGGCACCGGCGAAAAGGGCAGCGGTCAGCAGTGTCATAAGGATTCACCGTTTCTTGCCAAGCCGACGGGAGTCGGCACAGGCTTAAACCAGCAAGATACACCGCCGGTGTCGATAGACCAACAACATCGCTCATACCCCTTTGGCTGCGCCCTCGATCCCTGTTGTCGCCGGTGCTGGTGTCTGCGCAGGCAGCGGAGCGCTGCCGGCAGCGATCTTGCGGGGAACAAAAAGTGCTTGAGTGGCGCTTTTTGGGCGGTGATGTTGCCCGCTGCTGTTGAATGAACCAGCGGCTAGAAGCTGTGCGTCACCATCACGCAGTATTGCGTTGTTCGAAACGCCTGAGTTCGTCCAACAAGGCGCCCATGTCGTCATAGCCATCGATGTCGATCACACGGCCGCTACGCAGCACCACCATGGCCTTGTCGTCTTCCGTATCGATGCGCACGACAGAGTGGCGCGGAATGGTCAGCACGCCATCCATGCTGTGCTCGATGATCGCATCGTCAGTGACTTCGATGGATTGATCGCCGGCATATATCCGCCACGCCTTGCGATACGCAATCGCGTTCTTGATCATCAGGTACGCTGGAATACCGGTGATCAGCGCTGCCGGCACCGCAAATACCGGTGAGACATAAAACGCGAATCCGGTGATGGCCACGCTGATGGCGATGATCAGCACAAACAACGTCGTCGAAGGGCTGTTGCCTGTGGAGATGGATCTTTTGCTCAAGGAGTGGCGCATACACCTCCAATCATAACCAAGGGCAGCGAGGTTTACGCCACCTTTCGAGTGATTGAGGAAGTTAGCGCCTGCGAACGGAGCCGAGCGTCATCCGCTGCCGACGCCGTTTGTGCCCGGGATCGCTTGCGTCGCCAGCTTCACATCAAGATGCGGCGGTCATTGTCGGTCGCGGTTCGCCAGCGCTGCCAGCACGCCGTCCCAAAACTCGATGCGTGCGAGCACGGCCTGTTCTGCCGCGGCCACGGCATTGTGGACACGTTGTTCGTCGTTATCACAAAGACCATTCAATAACCGTAGCGACAAAGGCGCGTGAAAGTCTTCGTCCAGGTGTATGTGGCGATTCAGATAGGCGTGGAAGATCGGCGCCTGCTTTTCATCGACACCGGTGTTCTCAAGGATCGCGCGGAACATGCAGGGAATGATGTGTTCGCGGCCGAGCGCGAGCGCGGCTGCAGCGATATGCGGTTCGCCGGAACGAATGAAGCTGAAGGTGGTTGCAGTAAAACGCCGCGATGGTTCGGGGATCGCATCCGACGCCAGCGCGGCGGGCAGGCCTGCGGTTGCCACAAGTTCGACGAAACGGCTCACCGGTGCCGTGTCCGCACCGATCTCTTCCATGGCCGACAGGTAGAGAACGAAATGGCTCGAGAAACCGCCATCGACCGGGTGCTCGTCGGTTTCCTCTTCGAGTACCAGTTCGTTGATGAAGCGTTGCACGTCGGCATCGCCGCCCGGCACCCAGGGGTAGTTGGTCGGCGCCACGACCGACTGCAGGTACTTGATCAGCGACATGAAATCCCAGACGGAATAGACATGGTGCTGCATGAAGCACTGCAGGTCTTCGAGGGTGGCGACGGCGGCATACACCGGGTGGTTTTCGAGTCTTTGGCGGAAGTCGGCGACGATTTCGCTGGTGATGGCTGATGGCATGGCGGTGATACTTCTGTGCGTTGACGAATACAGGGGTGTCGGCGTCATTGTCCCCTCGGCGCGCCGCCACCGGCCAGCAAAAATACTGCGATCGCAGGCGCGAAAAAAGCCGCGGATTGCGGTGTTTCCGGCGTCCGGTCGCGGCTGCGGCCGGTAAATCGCCTGCGTGGTGTACACTTTGCGCCGCGACGCCGATGGGAGGCCAAATCGACATGAGACTCTGCGACAGCGACATTATCGACGCACTGAATGCCGGTCGGATCAGTGTCGAACCGCGTCCGGACGACCGTTCGGTCAGTGGTGTCAGCATCGATCTGCGCCTTGGTCATCGCTTTCGCGTGTTCAGTTCGCACACCATTCCCTTCATCGACCTTTCCGGCAGCCGCGAGCAGGTCAACCAGGCGGTGGAGAAGGTGATGGGCGATGAAATCTACATCAGCGAGCAGGACACCTTCGTGCTGCACCCGGGAGAGCTGGCGCTCGGCATCACCTTGGAATCGCTTACCCTGCCGGATGACCTGGTCGGCTGGCTGGATGGTCGCTCGAGCCTGGCGCGGCTCGGCCTGATGGTGCATGTAACCGCGCACCGCATCGATCCGGGCTGGAGCGGCAACATCGTGCTGGAGTTTTTCAACTCCGGAAAACTGCCGCTGGCCTTGCGCCCCGGCATGGCAATCGGCGCGATGAGTTTTGAGTCGATGACCGGTCCGGCGCAACGTCCCTATACCAAGCGGCTTGATGCCAAGTACCGTGGCCAGAGCGGTCCGGTCGCAAGTCGGATCAGCGAGGATCGCTCGGAGTCGGGCTGAGCGTTTCCAACTGCATATCGATCGAGTTGCCTTCCCAGCGCTGCGAAACACGTAGCGGCAGTGCTGCGGTCGACGTATCGAACCACAGTTCGCGTGTTATGGCAGGGTCCGGCCCGCTGCGTCGGATCACGATCGCCTGAGTGCTGCCCAGCGGGGTTTCCAGCGTTTCTCGTCGTATCACTTCGAGCAGGTTGTCTTCCGTCACTTCAGGCGACGCGATTTTCAATTGCATGCTGCCTTCGCCGGCCAGGGCGAGCTGCCTGGCAGCCAGCAGGTAGCTGAGCTGATCCTGGGTGCCGGCAGCGAGGCCGACCCGGCGGAAGGCGTCGCCGCTCTTGATGTGCATGCCGCCATCGTCCCAATCGAATTCCAGATTGACCGCCTTAACCGCTTGATCGCGCATGACGCTGTAGTGAAAGCGCTGTGGCCTGACACTGCCTTGCACGAATCCGCCCTCGCTGATCTCGAGGATCTCTTCGTTCTCCGCGATAGTGCTCATCTGACCGGCCGGAACGGTGAGTGCTTCGATCCGGTAGTGGCCGGCGGCGTCGACGGTGACGATGAACAGTGCGTTGCCGACCCACATATCGTTGAAGGTCAGCCGGTAGGTCACCTCGGAGGATAGCGGTGCCGGCGGGCGTTGTTGTGGCTCGTCACTACAGGCGGCGAGCAGCACGCCGATGACGGTCGCGAGAACCCATCTCGTTCGTTTCAGCATTGTACCGGGGCCGTGATGGGTGAGCCGTGCAACCAGACGGCGTGGTCGCGCAGTTGCAGCGTACCCTCGGCGAACCAGTTGACCACCTGCGGCAACAGCTCGTGTTCGCGTTGCAGCACGCGTTCGGCCAGCACCGATTCGCTATCGTCCGCCCGCACAGCGACGCGAACCTGCGCGACAACCGGGCCGCCATCGAGTTCGTCGGTGACGAAATGCACGCTGGCGCCATGCTCGCTGACCCCGGCCTCGAGCGCACGCCGATGGGTATGCAGCCCCTGCAATGCCGGCAACAAAGACGGATGGATGTTGATCATGCGTCCGGCATAGTGATTGACGAAGTCTGACGTCAGGATGCGCATGAAGCCCGCCAGCACGACCAGACCGGGTTCGAAGCTGTCGATCTCCCTGGCCAGGGCCTCGTCGAACGCCGCGCGGTCGGCGAACTGCGTATGTTCGATGACCCGGGTCGGGATGTGCGCATCGTTCGCGCGTGCCAGCCCGGCGGCGTCGCTGCGGTTGCTGATCACGCCGCGGATCACGAAACGGCCATCCTGCCGCGCGGCGTCGATCAACGCCTGCAGGTTACTGCCATTGCCCGAGATCAATACGACGATGGGTAACTTACCATCGGCTTGGGTCATGAGTTGTTGGAGGCGCCCCTGTAGCGAACGCAGGGCGTCTCGCAGTCACAACGGGTGATTTCACCGATGCGGAACACCGTTTCGCCTTGCTCCTCGAGGATGCCCACGGCTTTCTCTACCGACGCCTCGGGCACACAAACCACCATGCCGATTCCGCAGTTGAAGGTCCGCAGCATCTCGGCATCGTCGATTTTGCCTGACTTCTGCAGCCATTCGAAAACCGCCGGCAGCTTCCAGCTATCGCGATGGATCATTGCACAGCTGTGGGTCGGCAAAACGCGTGGCAGGTTTTCGGTGAGACCGCCGCCGGTGATATGCGCGAACGCATGCACGTCGACCTTGGCCAGCAGCGCGAGCAGCGCTTTCACATAGATGCGGGTGGGGGCCAGCAGGGCTTCGCCGAGCGGTTTGCCGTCGAGCGTCTCATTGAGATCGGCGCCGCTGACTTCGATCACCTTGCGGACCAACGAATAGCCGTTGGAGTGCGGCCCCGAGGATGCCAGGCCCAGCAGCACATCGCCGACCGCGACGCGATCGGGTTGCAGGATGCGTGATTTTTCGACGATGCCGACCGCGAAGCCTGCGAGGTCGTAGTCGCCTTCGGCGTACATCCCCGGCATCTCGGCCGTCTCGCCGCCGGTCAGCGCACAACCGGCCTGCTCGCAGCCGCGCGCGATGCCGCTGACCACATCGGCCGCGGTATCCACGTCCAGTTTGCCGGTGGCGTAGTAGTCGAGGAAGAACAGTGGTTCGGCACCGGCCACAACGATGTCGTTGACGCACATCGCCACCAGGTCGATGCCGATCGTGTCGTGCTTGCCCAACTGCATAGCCAGTTTGAGCTTGGTGCCGACGCCGTCGGTGCCCGAGACCAGTACCGGTTCCTTGTAGCGGTCGACCGGCAGTTCGAACAGCGCGCCGAATCCGCCGATACTGGAAAGTACCCCCGGTCTGAAGGTGTTCTTGACGATCGGCTTGATGCGCTCGACCAGCGCATTGCCGGCGTCGATATCGACACCCGCCTGGGCATAGCTGAGACCGTCGTTCGGCGGGGTGGGGGATTGGTCGCTCAAGGGGGGCTCCGCGCTGCAACTGCAAAACGCGCATTTTACCCTGTGCCGATCTGGTCGACCACGTCACATGTGGCGCCAACCCCCGGTCCGCGATCGGGCCGCGCAAACAGCCTCGACGGGGCGCGGCGCACTTGCTGCAGGTTATCGAATGCAGATCGCTCGCCGGCCCTTTCGGCTGGTACACTGCGCGCCATGCAAATCTCAGTAAAGCATTGTGTTGCGGTCATATTGTTGATTTTGCTCCCGCTTTCGGCGATCGCCGCCGAAGAGTGGTACAGCGCCGAGATGCCGGTCGCCGACGAGGGCAACGAGGCGCGGAACACCGCATTGGGTCAACTCTTGCTGCAGGTCATGCAGCGCGTCAGCGGCAGGCTGGACATCGGCGAGGCGCCTGGTGCCCAGGCGGTGATCGCGGCCGCCCCGTCGCTGGTGCAGCAGTACCGCTATCGCAGCGACGAGCAAGACGGCCAGATGCTGCGTTACCTGTGGGCGCGTTTTGACCCGAGTGCGGTCGACCGACGGATGCGCGAACAGCAACTGCCGGTCTGGTCGCGTCGGCCGCGTGTGCTGATGTGGGTGGCGATGCAGCAGGGCAACGAACGCAGCCTGCTGAACTTCGACAACGACACGCGTGCGCGCGAAGCGGTTCTGGCGCAGGCAAAACTGCGCGGCATGCCGTTGCAGTTGCCGCTGATGGACCTGCAGGATCAGGCGGCGATGAGCACAGCGGATCTATGGTCAATGTTCGCCGACGGCATCCAGAAAGCATCGGAACGCTATCCCTACGACGCCATTCTGATCGGTCGTCTGCGCTCGACCGGGCGCGACCAATGGGCCGGTGACTGGTCGCTGTGGGACGAGGCCGGCATTCACCCCTTCGATGCACGCCCCGGTGAGCTGGGCGAGGCGCTCGCCGATGCCGTGACCAAGACGATTGATCTGCACGCCAGTCGCTTCGTACCTGCGGTGAGCGCCGGTGGCGGCAGTGTGGTTACGGTACAGTTCATGGGGGTTACGGAATTGGCGAGCTACGGCCGTTTGCTTGCCTACCTCGAGAACCTCGACAGCGTCGCGCGCGTCTCGCTGCGGTCGGTCGATAACGACAGCTATACCTTCGAGTTCGCCTTGCGCGACAGCGTTCAAAGCCTGGTCGACGCGCTCGGCGATGCGCCGAACCTGGCTGCCGAAATCGGGCCACTGGAACAGGTTCCCAGCGCGACCGGTGAGACGGCCGCAGCCGCCAAGCCTCCCGCCACGAGGGCCGATTATTACTATCGCCTGTTAAACTGACCCGCCTGCTGCGACACAAGGAACCTGATGAACGCTTACCTGCGCCATTTGCCGAACGCGATCAGCGTGGCGCGCATCATTCTGGTTGGGCCGATCGTACTCGCGTTGCTCGAGCGCAAGTTCGAGACGGCGATCTGGCTGTTTCTGGTAGCCGGCGCGTCGGACGGACTCGACGGGTTTCTTGCCAAGCGTTTCGGTTGGAGTTCGCGTCTCGGCGGCATTCTCGATGCCCTGGCCGACAAGTTGCTGCTGATCTCGACATTCATCTGTCTGTGGTGGCTGGACGTGTTCCCCTGGTGGCTGGTCGCCAGCGTGCTGGCGCGGGATCTGATCATCGTAGTCGGCGCCACCGTGTACAACTTCCGTGTCGAGACGGTGCAGCCCGAGCCGAGTGTGGTCAGCAAGTTGAACACCTTCCTGCAGATCGCGTTGGCGGCGGTGGGTGTAGTGCAACTGGGTTTTGGTGGCATTCCCGGCGTTGTGATTCAGTTGTTGATTGCGGCGGTGATGGTCACGATCGTGCTCAGCGGCGCCGGGTATGTACGGGAATGGAGCCGCCGCGCGCGCGAGGGAGGAACGCATGGCCATGAGTGATTCGCAGAAACTGTGGTTTATGGGCTGGTTGCTGCTCAGCGCAGTGCTGCTGTACCTGTTGTCGCCGATCCTGATGCCGTTCGTGATCTCTGCGCTGCTTGCCTATCTCGGCGACCCGCTGGTCGATCGCCTGGAAGAACGCGGCATGAAACGCACACCGGGCGTCGCGCTGGTGTTCGTCGTGCTGTTCATTGTGTTGACGGTTCTGCTGTTGCTGTTGATACCGCGGATCGAGGCGCAGATCAGCCAGTTGATACAGAAGCTTCCCGGGTATGTCGATTGGATTCGCGGCAACGTGGTGCCGCATCTGCAGGGCCTGTTGCCCGAGGAATCAGCAACGCTGGATTTCGCCACCATCCAGAAGGCATTGGGCAAGCACTGGCGTGAAGCCGGTGGGATCGTCGCCAACGTGTGGGGATCCATCTCGGGATCGGGCATGGCGTTGTTGGGCTGGATCGCCAACCTGGTCCTGATCCCGGTGCTCACCTTTTACCTGCTGCGTGACTGGGACCCGCTGGTGGCCGGGGTGCGTACCTTGCTGCCGCGCAGCAGCGAGCCGACGATCGTCAAGCTGGCCAAGGAATCCGACGAGGTGCTCGGCGCGTTCCTGCGTGGCCAGGTGCTGGTGATGTTTGCGCTCGGGGTGATCTATACCACCGGGTTGTGGTTCGTCGGCCTCGAACTCGCACTGCTGATCGGTATGTTCGCCGGTCTGGTCAGTTTTGTCCCTTACCTGGGCTTGATCGTCGGCATCCTGATTGCGGGCGTCGCGTCGATTCTGCAAGCGCGTGGGTTCGGCGATCTGCCGTGGGTCGTGCTGGTGTTCGTCGTCGGGCAGATGCTCGAAGGCATGGTGCTGACGCCGCGTCTCGTCGGCGAACGTATCGGGCTGCATCCGGTGGCGGTTATCTTCGCCGTCATGGCCGGCGGCCAACTCTATGGCTTCTTCGGCATTCTGCTGGCGCTGCCGGTCGCCGCCGTGGCGATGGTGTTGGTCAGACATGTGGTCGAACAGTATCGCAACAGCGATTGGTACGGCCCCGAAGCGTACGGCGGCGACCGCGAGGATGCAGACGCGCAATAGCCGTCAGGTACGGCATTCAGCCGCTGTCGGTGCGTTACGGTCCATGGCATGAATGATCACTCCCCGCTCAAGCCGCCGCCCGGTGCGCGCATCCAGACACCGATCCGCAATACCGTGCGCGCCTTGCTGATTCATCAGAATCGCGTGTTGCTGTTGCGTAAACGATGGCCGGATGGCAGCGAACGATTCAGCCTGCCGGGTGGTGGTCAGGAAATCGGCGAGGCGCTGCACGAAACCCTGCTGCGCGAATGTTTCGAGGAGATCGGTGCACAGGTCGAGATCGTTGGCCTGGCGCATGTCGCGAACAGCTACCGTTTGCGTGATGCCAAGGAATCGCTGTATCGACAGCACGTCGAGTTCATCTTTCGTTGCAAACTGCCGGCCGCCTACCAGCCGACAACCGGCAGCCAACCCGATAAGTACCAGGTGGGTGTCGAATGGGTTGGCCTGCACCGGCTGGACGATATCGAGCTGCGACCCGGCGGCCTGAAACGCGTTATCCGCGGTGCGGCACTGGGCAATATGCAGACCTATCTGCCGGCGCTCTGAGCCAAGTCAGCCCCCCCGGTCAACACCTGGTCAGCCCATAGCAAGGTTTTGTTTGACGAACGGAATCGTCAGCCGTCGCTGTTCGGCCAACGACGCCCGGTCGAGCCGGTTGACCATTTCGACCAGGTCCTTGGGATGGCGCGATCCGCGTTCGACGATGAAGCGTGCGACGTCGTCCGGCATCTTCAGCGCCCGGCGCGAGGCCAGATGTTGCAGCAACTGGCGCCGACCATCGTCATCCAGCGGTTGGATCGACAGCGTCAGGCCCCACGCCAGGCGGCTTTGCAGGTCGGGGAGCGTTAGCGGTAGCGCGGCCGGTCCGCAGTCGGCACTGAATAGCAGCCGGTTGCCCAGGTCGCGCGTGCGGTTGAACAGGGCGAACAAGGCCTCTTCCCAATCGCGTTTGCCGGCGATCTTGTGCACATCGTCGACCGCGAGCAGGTCGAAGCTCTCCAGGCCTTCGAGCATCTGCGGCGCCAATGTGGCGTGGTCGGTCAGCGGCAGATAGATACTGCGCATGCCGATGGCTTCGGCACTGGCGCATTGGCCGAGCAACAGGTGGCTGCGACCGCAACCGCTCGGGCCGAACAGATATACCAGCTTCTCGCCGTCGGGCTGTAACGATGCGCGCAAGGCATCGAGCACGGGTCGGTTGCCGCCGACCACGAAGTCATCGAGGCCGGGCGCATGCTCAAGCTTCAGCGCAAGCGGCAGCTGCTGGATCATTGCACACGCGCGGCGGCACGCCAGCGGATGAAGTAACTGGCGCTGAACAGAAAGCCCAGGCTCAGCGCGGCTTCGGTCAGGCCAAGCCAGCGTTGCGTTTCGTCAGTCCAGGCGACCATGCTGCCGTGCAGTGCGTACAGCAGTGTTACCAACACCGCCCACACCAGGGTCTTGTCGCGTGCTGCCAACACGCCGCGTAGCGGGATCAGCAACGGCGTGACGAACAGCAGCAGCCAGATCGATTTGTGCTGTGGGTCGACTTCGCCGAGGAAGATGATCCAGGCCATGACCCAGGCGATCAGGCCGACGTAGGTCAACAGCGACAACCAGCGGACCAGCTGCGTCTTCACAGTTTGCCCTTGAGTGCCTTTGCCAGGTGCGCCAAGCGGCGGCCCAAGGCCTGGCACAGGTTCTTCTCGACCTGCGTAAGCGGCAGTTTGCCGTCGATGCCGGCGACATGCGACGGGCCGTAGGGTGTGCCGCCGTCGCGTGTCTGCGCCAAGTCGGGTTCGGAGTAGGGCAGGCCGGAGATCAGCATGCCGTGATGCAACAACGGCAGCATCATCGACAGCAGCGTGGTTTCCTGTCCGCCGTGCATGCTGCCGGTCGAGGTGAACACGCCGGCGGGTTTGCCGCTCAGCGCGCCTTTCATCCACAGGCCGCTGCTGTTGTCGAAGAAGTATTTGAGCGGGGCCGCCATGTTGCCGAAGCGCGTCGGGCTGCCCAGGGCGAGTGCGGCGCAGTCGGCCAGGTCGTCCATCGTGGCATACGGTGCGCCAGATTCAGGCACGGCCGGACCGGTCGCCTCGCAGTCTGCAGAGACCGGCGGCACGGTGCGCAGGCGTGCCTCGAGTCCGCCTTCCTCGGCACCGCGTGCGACCAGGCGGGCCATCTCGGCGGTGGCGCCGTCGCGGCTGAAATACAGAACCAGCAGGTAGTCGCTCATCACAGGATATCGAGTACGCGTTCCGGCGGACGGCCGATGACCGCCTTGCCGTTGTTGACCACGATCGGACGTTCGATCAACTTGGGGTATTCGATCATCAAGGCGATCAGTTGATCGCGGCTCAAGTCGGGATTGTCGGCGCCGCTTTCCTTGTATTCGGTTTCTTTTTTGCGCATCAGGTCGCGCGGTTGCAGCCCGAGCATATCGAGCAGCTTGCCGAGCGTCTTGGCATCCGGTGGCGTCTTGAGGTATTCGACGATTTCCGCAGACGCATTGTTGTCCTCGATGAGCTTGAGTGTCTGCCGCGACTTGCTGCATCGCGGGTTGTGGTAAATCCTTACAGTCATGGCTATTACTTTCAGCAGCGAACAGATGTGCGCGGATTTTATCAGGCCTGCGCGAGGAGCGTGCCATGGGTGAGCAGTCAAACGCACCGAAATTCAGTTTGGCGCGGGCGCTGTCGCGGCTGCGCGAATTCCTGATCCTGGTCGCCGAGCATTTCGTGTCGCACGGCGGGCCGCGCAACGCCTCGGCGTTGACCTACACCACGCTGTTGTCGCTGGTGCCGCTGATGACCGTGTCGTTTGCGATCTTTTCCGCCTTTCCGGTGGCCGACAAGGTCAACGAACTGATCCAGGGCTTCGTCTTCGAAAACTTCGTGCCGACGTCGGGCGTGCAGCTGCAGCAGTACCTGTCGGACTTCAGTGCCAAGGCATCCCAGCTGACCGGTGCCGGATCGGTCTTTCTGGTGATCGTTGCGCTGTTGATGATGTCGACGATCGACGAATCGCTGAACAACATCTGGGAGGTCAAGTCGACGCGCAGTTTCGGCAGCAAGTTTCTGATCTATTGGACAGTGCTGTCACTCGGCCCGATCCTGATCGGCGTCAGCCTGCTGGTCACGTCTTACGCGGTGTCGCTGCCGATATTGTCCGAGGCGGCCAGCAGCGGGGTCGGCCGCCGCCTGCTGGGATTGACGCCGGTGCTGACCTCGGCTGCCGCGTTCACCTTGATGTACGCCGTCATTCCGAACCGGCGGGTCAGGCTCGAACATGCATTGGTCGGGGGTGTTTTTGCTGCCTGTCTGTTCGAAGTGGCGAAACACGCCTTTGCCTATTACATCACCCAGTTTCCGACCTACGAGGCGATCTACGGCGCCTTGGCGGTCATCCCGATCTTCCTGGTCTGGGTTTACCTGTCGTGGATGATCGTGCTGCTCGGCGCCGAGGTCACGCATGCCATGGGTATCTTCAACTGGTCGGGCAACGATGGCACCTGCAAGCGCCTCGGCATGGGGGATGCGGTCAATGTGATCCTGGCGCTGGATGAGGCGGCGGCCGCCGGCGAGGCGCCGACCACGGCGCAGTTGGCGCGTTTGCGCGCGCGCTGGCGCGAGCCGCGCCTGGACGACCTGCTGAGCGAGCTGGCGGCCCACCATTGGGTCCACCTGACCCGCGAGGGGGGGTGGACGCTGGCGCGTCGCCTGGACGATTCCACCTTGATGGGACTGTTCGAAAGCCGCATGTTCTCCCTGCCCCGGGAAGGCGACAGCGACTGGCCGGCAAATGAGCGGCTGGCGGAGGCGTTGCGCGCCGCCAACACCGGCATTCACGGCGCGCTCGACGTGCCGCTGGGCGAATTCCGCCTGCGTCGCGCCGAATCCATCCCGTTGCAACGCAGTGCCCAGTCCGAACGCGATTGATCAGCCGCCGGCCAGTTCGACCTCGATGAATACGGTCGATTGCGAGCGTCCGAGCAGGCTGCGCATGCGGACGTCGTAGCGCACCGTCGCACTCTCCATCGCCAGGGTGTTGCCCTCCCGGTACACGCCGTGACCGGCGAGCAGGGTCAGCTTGCCGGTGGTCGGCGATTGCTGCAGCAGGGCATGGTTATCGAGCCGCCCGCGTTCGCCGGCGGTGGGGATCAATTGCACCGGAACCAGACGCCCCAGCAGTTTTTCTACGCCGATCTCGATGTGCGTGCCGCCATCGTTGACCAAGCGCTTGATGACACCGGCGAAACCGACCGGTGCACCGTTCGGCCCGACGCCTTCGGCTTGCACAAGCACCGGTTCGCCGACGCATAGCGGGGGCGAGACCGGGCCGCTGAGGCGAAACGCCGCGCCGGATTTCGATTGATCGGTCAGCAGGCAGGCCAAGGCGCCGCGCGCGACGTCGCGCCCGGCCAGACCCTGGGTCAGCGCACTGAGCTGTTCGTGGATCACGCGCAGTCCATGCAGCAGGTGATAGGGCTGACTGCGCGGCTGGCGCGGAAAGGCGCGACGCTCAGGGCTTTTGCGCCCCTTGATCAGGTTGCTCAACGCCTCCAACAGGCGCGGCGGTGCATCGTCATCTTCTTCGATCGCCTGCAGCAACGGGTCGATATCGAGATAACGGATCTCGGGGCCCGGTTTGGCGGCGTGGACGCACGACAGTGGCGGTTTGGCGCCGCTGATGTCGACCGGAATGGTGAAGGCACCCTGCGGCAAGACACTGAGCGACAGCAACACGGCGTGTTTGCCGATCCATTGGTGCCACGCAAGCACATCGGTCGGCACCTGGTGATTGGGATCGCAGGCGCAGACGATCAGGGCACGGAAGAACAGGCCGTTGATCGTGTTCGGGTCGTCCGGCTGGCGTAGCGGCGCCTCCATCGGCAGGTTGCCCACCTGTTGCCTGTCCGCATGGCGGAAGATGGTCAGCAGCAGCAGCCAGAACTTCGGTGCCAAGCGGTAGTAGTGCAGACGTTCGATGCTCAGCGCCAGATCCAGGGCGGTCATCGCGCGCATCAGTGTTTCCGGCTCCGGTTGCCGGCCGACGATGATTTGATCATTCGCCATGCGCAGATGGGCGTTGGCGAACTCGGTCAGCAACTCGATGGTGGTGTGCTCCATCTGGTCGAGGGGTATGGCCGAGTCCGAGCTGTGCTCCAATCGCTCGTTGATCAGTGCAAGCACCTTCTCGAGTGGTTCCTCGAACAACTCGATCAACTGCGCGAAGCGGTTGCCCGGCTGCGGGTCGCGCACCACCATGCGCAGTTGCTGCAATAACATCGCTGCCGATTTCTGCGGATTGGCGAGCGGCAGATCGTCGATCCATCGTCCGAGCGCGCGTGGATTCAGCAGCGCGTCCGGATGCCGCGCCACCGCCGTGCCCGGTATGTTGAACATGCCGGGGTTGGGTGCTGGGTTGGGAGCGTTTACCATGCGCGACTACCGTCGTTGTTGCGGCACCCGGCTCGCTGCACTTTCGGCTCGATCCGCTGTCTACTTTTTGATGTGGGCATGCAGGTGAATGACGTCCGTTCTTAATGTAAGTATATGAGTGGCGCGGAATACATGGGATATGTGACGCGTCTCACTCTTGGCGCACAACTCTATTAGGGGTTTTGGTTGATGTCACGACCAATGAGGAAATTACTTCCAGTCGGGCTGCTGATCGGCATGCTGGCGACGACGATTTCATGGGCGAATGCGCCGGATGCGGATTTCTCCCTGCCCGGGCTGGACGGCAAAACGTACAGCCTGTCGGACTACCGCGGCAAATGGGTGTTGGTCAATTATTGGGCGACCTGGTGTCCTCCCTGCCTCGAGGAGTTGCCGGAACTCGAGGTCTTTCATAGCAACGCCGAGGGCAAGGCCGTGGTGCTCGGGGTCAACATGGAGGAGATCGACGAAAAGAGTCTGCGCGAATTCGTCGACGAACAGTTCTTGTCTTTCCCGATCTTGGTGGCGACTGCCCGCCCGAGCAGGGATCAGCTGATTGGCCCGATCGAGGGTTTACCGACTTCCTATTTGATCACCCCCGAAGGCGAGGTGGTGGCGCGACAAGTGGGGCAGATCACCGCAGAGGCACTTCGCAAATTCATCGAACGATACGAGAACGAACATAAGAAGGAGAGTGAATGATGGTGCGTTTGGGCATGATGTTGATGCTGATGGCATCGAGCGTGGCGTTCGCTGCCGACAAGCCGCGCGACCCGGAACAATTTTTCTTCAACGAGAGTTTCGGCGATTTTTCTGAAGAGTTGCAGACCGCCCGCGACGGGGGCAAGAAAGGCATTCTGATCATGTTCGAGATGGACGAATGCCCGTTCTGTCACCGGATGAAAACCACGATCCTGAACCAGCCCGACGTGCAGGCATACTTCCGCGAGAACTTCCTGATCTTTCCGGTCGACATTGAAGGCGACGTCGAAATCACCGATTTCCAGGGCAACGCGACGACGATGAAGGACTTCGCCTTCAAGCAATATCGGGTGCGCGCTACGCCGGTGTTCGCCTTTTACGATCTGGACGGCAACTACATCAAACGCGCGCGCTTCACCGGAGCGACTCGCGATAAGGAAGAGTTCATGTTGCTGGGCCAATACGTGGTCGACGGGGCCTACAAAGACCAGACCTTTACCCGTTACAAGCGCTCGGCACGCTGATGTTTCGCCAGTTCGGCGGAAAGCTGGGCGCATTGCTGCTCCTGGTCGGCGGCACCGCGTGGGCGGCCGACGAGCTGCAGCCCTTACCGGAACCGTTGGCACTCGAAGATGCCTTGCAACTGGCCGACGCGGCGCTGCCGGCGGTCGAACTTGCATTGGCCGAGCGCGAAGCGAGCGATGCGGCGTTGGCGCAGGCCGAATCACTCAGCGGCACGCGTTTGACTGCGACCGCCAAGCTGCGTGCCATCGAACCGTCCTATAAGTCAGACGACCCCGACAACAACGACAGCAGTGCACGCTTGGCGTTGACCAAGCGCATCTACGATTTCGGCTACAGCGATGCACTCGAATCGGCAGCGCGCATGGCTGGCCAGGGCAGCGAGTGGCGTTATCTGGATGCGCGCCAACAGGCGCACCTGAACATCATGCGCAGTTTCCTCGATGTGGTGCTGGCCGACTTGCAGTTTGCGCGCGACAACGAAGCCATGGCCGGGGCGTTCATCTCTGCCGATCGGGCGCGCGACCGGCACGAGCTGGGGCGACTGTCGGACGTGGATCTGTTGCGTACCGAGGCCGAGTACCAGGAAGCGCTGCAGCTGCGCAACGCGAGCCAGACGTTGCAGCGCGCAGCACGTTCACGTCTGGCACTTGCCATGGGCCGGCCGGGTGACTTGGTGTCGAACGTGGTGCGACCGACGCCGCCCGATTATTCGACGCCCCCACCGCCGTTTGACGAGTTGCTCGAACAGGTGCAGCAGAACAATCCGGAGATCCTGGCGTTACGCGCCGAGGTCGATGCTGCGTTGGCGGGTGTCGAAGCGGCGCGCTCCGGGCATGGTCCGGTACTGCGTGGCGAGCTCGAAGCGAATGCCTACAACCGCAACACCAGTTCGACCCATCCGCTGGGCGCGGCGCTGGTGTTCGAGATGCCGTTACTGACCGGCGGCGCCAAGGATGCCGCGATCGCCGAGGCGCGGGCACAACTGCGTGGCAGTCGTGCCAAGCTGACGGCAGCACAACACCGGCTGCGCCAGGAGGTATTGGATCTGTGGCTCAAGCTGGAGAATCTACGTGTTCAGCTCGAGGGTCTCGCCGTTCGTGGTGACTATCGCGAACTCTATCTCGACCGCAGCCGCGCCTTGTATGAGCTGGAAGTCAAAACCGACCTGGGCGACGCGATGACCGAGATCTCGGCGGTGCGGCTGGACGTGGCGCGTGCCGAGTTCGATTGGATGATGACGCAGGCGCGCCTGCAGGCGTTGAGCGGAAAGCTGTTGGCCGAGGAGTCCGACAAATGAGCAAGACATTGATGAAGGCCGTGTTGTGTTTGGGCGCGCTGGGTGTTTCGGTTGCCGCATCGGCCGCTGACGTGACGGCGAAGATCGCCTGGTCGCAGCGTGCCGAACTCGGCACCTTGGTATCCGGCGTGATCAGCGAGGTGCATGTCAGCCCCGGCCAATCCGTCAAGCAAGGCGACAAGCTGGTAAGCCTCGACCAACGCGGATTCAACAGCGAGGTTGCCCGGCGCAATGCTGAAGTGAGTCACACCCAGGCACTGCTGCAAGAGGCGAAGCGCGACGATGATCGGGCCATCGAGCTGTACGACCGAACCGTGCTGTCGGATTTCGAACGCAACCAGGCCGCGGTCGCATTGAAATCGGCGCGGGCGTCTGCCGAGGCGGCGCGTGCTGCACTGGTGGCTGCCAAGCTCGATCTCGAACGCAGCGTGGTGACCGCACCATTCGATGCCATGGTGCTCGCGGTCAATGCCGTGCCGGGCGAGAGTGTCGTCAGCGAGTTGCAGAGCCGACCGTTGGTGACGGTCGCGGATAACCGGCGATACCACGCGACCGCCGTCGTCGACGCCGATACGGCGGCACGCCTGCAGCCGGGCCAGGCACTCAAAGCGACCGTGCGTGGCGAAACGCGCGATGCCAAGGTGGCCTTTGTCGGCTTCGAACCCGTCGGCGACGCGGCCGCAGCGGCGCCGGGCTATGAATTGGTTGCAGAGATCGGCGCCGATCCCGAGCAACCGCTGCGGGTCGGCGAGTCCGTTACCTTGCACCTGGAGTAGTTGTGGCCTGTCGACGGTTTTTGGTCAGCGGCAAGGTGCAGGGGGTTTGGTTTCGCGCGTCGACGCGGGACGAGGCCGGCCGCCTGGGTCTGCAGGGGCATGCAATCAATCTGGCCGACGGCCGTGTCGAAGTTGTGGCCTGCGGAGATCCGGCTGCCCTCGAGTTGCTCGAACGCTGGCTATGGCGTGGGCCGGAACTGGCGAAGGTCGACGGTGTTAGCGCCGAAGACGCCCCCGAGCAGACATTCGACGGTTTTCGCACCGGTTGAATCTGCCGCATCTGTGCAGCATCGCGCTGCCTGCTCACCTATTGCCCATCACCAGGTAGGTTGTTCGCTACGCGGGCGAAACAAGACGCTCGACCCGGGTGGTTCGCGTTGTTGTCTTGTGTCGCTCGCGCTTGGTTTGGCTGGACGGTTTGACTTGCGCCAGACCGGTGCATCCGGGTCGCCGTTTCCGCCTCCATCGGCGCTCGAGCTATCGAAGCGACCGGCAGCGTCGGCTGGTGAGGCATAGCCATAACCGTAGCCGTACGGTGAGTAGGTGCCTGCGTATCCGTAGCCGGGCATGCCCCAGCCGCCGGGCGATGCGTACGGTTGATAGCCCGTGTAGGGATCTGTCTGCGGGTAGCTTTGCCCCGGGTAGGCGTAATAGCTGGGTGCCGGGCTCGGTGTGCTGTGGCGTACCGAGGTGTCTGCAGTAACGGTGCTGCGCCAGCTGGGTTCCTCGTGTTCGCTCTGTTGCGGTGGAACTACCGACCCATCGCGGGCTTGTTCTCGCCAGGTGTGATCGCTGGGTGGCGCAGGGGCCTGAGCGTCGTCAGCCGAACCGAACAGGCGCGACCCACGCGCGGCATCAGTGGCCCGCGAACTGCGCAGCGGCAGCGGCGCGGGTATGCCGCTGGACGGCAGCACGCTGTTGTCTTCCCGCTGTGCCGGTGCGTGCTGGGTGGTGACATCGGGCTGTTCGGGAAACGCGCCCGGCAACGCCGCAGATTCGCTCTGGTACGGCCCAGGTGGCGGCGGATAGCCGCTTTCGTCTGCCGTGGCGGAAGTCACAGCGATCAGACATACCGCGATGCAGTTTGCGAAGACGTACAGGGCGCGACGGCGCATGGTAAGGCTGAGAGCGTGCATTCGGGTCTCGCGGTTGAGCCGGCTGATTCAGCTGACGGTTTCGACCCCAGCCTGCAGAGCTTGCCGATGGCGCACGTTGCAGGGGTGCGCGGGATCTTCGTTCAGCGGTGAAAATAGCAGAGCAGGGTCGTAAACCCAATGCCGCGGCCAGGGCAACAGCGGTTGCCGCGGGCGGGTTGCAGGTCAATATCCGGACGAGGCGAGCTCGAGGCCTTGCGGTACGTCGTCGATGCGTACCACTTCGCTGCGGATGGTGCCGTCCGGCAACAGGGCGAGCAGACGGAAACCGGGGGGTTCTTCGTCGACCTTGAAGTTGTCGAACGCGGGGGCGAATTGCACGCAGGTCGATGGCGAGGCCATCAGCCGAACGTTGCGATGCCGGCCTTCGAAGGTCTGGTGAATGTGGCCCCACAAGATACCGCGCACGTGGCTGTAGCGGTCGATGATCTCGAACAGCGGATCAGGGTTGTCGATCGCCATCGTGTCGATCCAGGCGCTGCCGACATTGACCGGCTGGTGATGCATGCACACCAGGGTGTGACGGTCGGCGCCGGCCAATGCCTTGTCGAGCAGGTCGAGTTCGTGATCGGACAGGTGACCGCCCTCGGCGCCGGGCTTGACCGAATCGAGCATGATGAAGCGCCATTCGCCATGGTCGATGATGCTGTCGGTGTGAACGCCGTCGTTGCGCAGGTGCTTGCGCATGATGTTCGGTACATCATGATTGCCGGGCAGGCAGAATACCGGCACATCGAATCGCGCGAGCATCTCGCCCACGCGGCGGTAGCCTTCGGGGCTGGCGTCGTGAACCAGGTCGCCGGTGGCGAGCAACAGGTCGAGCGGCCAGTGGCAGTTGCGAAAATGGTCGATGACACGCTGGAAGGAGTCGAGCGTGTTGATGCCGAGGAGGGTGCCGACCGGGTTGGCGTACAAATGGGTATCGGTCAACTGCAGTACCCGCAGGGTCCCGGCCGGGAACTCCGCGCTACGCAGATTGCTGTCCGACCCGGTGCCGGTAAAGCTTGACGTCATTGCCCCATAGAACCTCGTGGGTCCTCGTGCCTCTTATTCAGGTTATAGTAGCTTATACGTCGCTCGGCACAAATGTTGCGATCGACGCAGAACAGCGAATTTGTGAGCGAATTCCCGCAGTTATGACGTTGAACGAACTGAAGTACATCGTCGCCGTGGCACGTGAGCGACACTTTGGACGTGCAGCCGAAGCCTGTTTCATCAGCCAACCGACACTCAGCGTGGCGGTCAAGAAGCTGGAAGACGAGCTTGGCCTGAGCCTGTTCGAGCGTCGCAAAGGCGAGGTCAGCATCACGCCGATCGGCGAACAGATCGTGGCGCAGGCGCAGCGGGTGCTCGAAGAGGCCAGTGCGATCCGCCAGATCGCGCGCCAGGGCCAGGACCAGCTCGACGGCGCGCTGCGCTTGGGTGCGATCTACACGATCGGTCCCTACCTGCTGCCGCACCTGATCCCGCAGCTGGCGGAGCGGGCGCCCAAGATGCCGTTGATGATCGAAGAGAACTACACGGCCGTGCTCTCGGAAAAACTCAAGAACGGCGAGCTCGACGTGATCCTGTTGTCGCTGCCGTTCGACGAGCCGGGCGTGCTGACCATGCCGCTGTATCGCGAGCCGTTCGTACTGTTGTTACCTAGCAGCCACCCGCTGAACCAGAAACCGGGCTTCGATATCCACGACCTGCGCAACGAAGATGTGCTGCTGCTCGGCGCCGGGCACTGCTTCCGCGACCAGGTGTTGCAGGTGTGCCCGGATTGCATGCATCAGCGCGGCAGCGAGGGCAGCCCGGCGCAGACGCTCGAAGGCGGCTCGCTGGAAACCATCCGCTACATGGTGGCGAGTGGGCTCGGGGTTACGATCCTGCCGTGTTCGGCGGCCGGGGCAGAGCGCTTCTCGGAGCGTCTGCTGAGCATACGCCGGTTCGATAGCCATGCGCCGTCGAGGGTCGTGGCGCTGGCGTGGCGCAAGAGTTTTCCGCGCCCCGAGGCGATTACCGCTCTGCGCGATGCGGTGCTAAGCTGCGACCTGTCGTGCGTCGAACCCGTCCATTGAAGCGTCGCGAACCGTCCCCATCTATATAAAGTTCGACCTGGCCTCGATCGGGCCGCCCGTTGAAAAATCACTCTGATAGAAATTCTCTATCGGCTGAATTGCCAGAAACAATTTCATTAGAAAATCAACGGCTACTATATTGCATCCGCAACCCGCCGGTTGGACCCGGCACATCCCAAAAAGACTGGAGGATTCCTACATGTCTCTCAAAGGCTCCAAGACTGAAGAAAACCTGAAGGCCGCATTCGCTGGCGAGTCGCAGGCAAACCGTCGCTACCTCTACTTTGCTGCCAAGGCTGACGTCGAGGGCTACAACGATGTCGCAGCTGTCTTCCGTTCGACCGCTGAAGGCGAAACCGGTCATGCACACGGCCACCTCGAGTACCTCGAGCAATGTGGCGACCCGGCTACCGGCCTGCCGTTCGGTGGCACCTCGGAAAACCTGAAGACCGCTATCGCCGGTGAAACCCACGAGTACACCGATATGTACCCGGGTATGGCCAAGACCGCGCGCGACGAAGGTCACGACGAGATTGCCGATTGGTTTGAAACGCTGGCCAAAGCCGAGCGTTCGCACGCCAACCGCTTCCAGAAGGCACTGGATCAGCTCAACGACTGATCGCGGCTTTCCAAAGAGGGGAGGGCAACCTCCCCTTTTTGTATGTACCGGTAACCAATTCACTCACTCGACGAACGAAGGACGTACAAATGGCTGGCGCACGCGAAGGCAGTCTGGAAGCACCTACACGGCATAATCTCGACTGGAAGAACCCCGATTTCTACGATGAAGGCAAGTTGTTCGCCGAGATGGAGCGGGTGTTCGACATCTGTCATGGGTGCCGACGCTGCGTAAGTCTGTGTCACAGTTTCCCGGTACTGTTCGATCTCGTCGACGAATCCGAATCGATGGAAGTCGATGGCGTCAAGAAAGAGGACTACTGGAAGGTTGTCGACCAGTGCTACCTCTGCGATCTGTGCTTCCTGACCAAATGTCCCTACGTGCCGCCGCACGAATGGGATCTCGACTTCCCGCACCTGATGCTTCAGGCGAAGGCGGTGAAGTTCAAGAAAGAGGGTGCCTCGACACGCGACAAGACGCTGACCAGCACCGATAAGGTCGGCTCACTGGCCGGCATCCCCGTGGTCAGTGGCATCGTCAATGCGCTGAACAAGAACAAGACGTTCCGCGGCATTCTCGAAGACGGCTTCGGCGTGCATCGCGACGCCAAGCTGCCCGAATACCACAGCAAGTCATTGCGCGCCCGCATCAGCCCCGATTCGGGCACGGGTGCGGAAGAAGCGGGCCCGACCAAGGGCAAGGTGGCGTTGTTCACCACCTGCTACGGCAACCGCAACGATCCGAAGAGCGGCGAAGACCTGGTCGCCGTGTTCCGCCACAACGACATCCCGGTGACGATCGCCGACAAAGAAAAATGCTGCGGCATGCCCAAGCTCGAACTGGGCGATCTCGAGGCGGTAGCCAACGCCAAAGACGTCAACATCCCGGCGCTCGCCAGACTGGTCGATGAGGGTTGGGACATCGTTGCACCGGTGCCGTCCTGCGTGTTGATGTTCAAGCAAGAGCTGCCGTTGATGTTCCCCGATGATCCGCAGGTCGCCAAGGTGCGTGACGCGATCTTCGATCCGTTCGAATACCTGATGCTGCGCCACAAGTACGGCAAGCTCAAAACCGATTTCAAGAAACCGTTGGGCAAGGTGTCGTACCACGCTGCCTGTCACCAACGCGTGCAACGTATTGGCCCGAAGACCAAAGAGGCGCTGCAACTCGTACCCGACACCGAGATCGAGATCATCGAGCGCTGTTCAGGTCACGACGGCACCTATGCGGTGAAAAAAGAGACGCACGAGCTGTCGATGAAGATAGCGCGCCCGGTGGTCAACAAGGTCAAACAGAATGCGCCGGATCACTACAGCAGTGACTGTGCGATGGCCGGTCATCAGATCGCCAACGGCCTCGATGACGGTAGCGACCCGGAACACCCGATTTCCTTGCTGCGTCTGGCCTATGGCATCTGAACGCGGCAACTGAAAGAACGAGGACGACATGATGAGCAAACTCACTCGCGACGATCTGTTCAGTTTGGAAAAGTACGCCGAGGTGCGGCCCGATTTCCGTGCGCGTGTCATGGCGCACAAGAAGAACCGCCAGCTGCCGATCGGTCCGAACGCCACGCTGTACTTCGAAGATGCGTTGACCATGCAGTACCAGATCCAGGAAATGCTGCGTATCGAACGGATTTTCGAGGCGGCAGGCATCCAGGACGAGCTGGACGCCTACAATCCACTGATTCCGGACGGTACCAACTGGAAGGCGACGTTCATGATGGAGTATCCGGACGAGGCCGAGCGTCGCGTGCAGCTGACCAAGTTGCTCGGTATCGAGAAGCATATCTGGGCTCAGGTCGCCGATTTCGCCCGGGTTACGCCGATCGCGGACGAGGATCTGGAGCGCGAAGACGAGGAGAAGACCTCGTCGGTGCATTTTCTGCGCTTCGAGTTGTCGCCGGAGATGATCGCGGCGGTCAAAGAGGGTGCGGCGATCAGCATGGGCATCGACCACCCAGCCTATACCTACGCTGCAGAACCGGTCTCGCAGGCCATTCGCGACTCACTCGCTGAGGATCTCGGTTGATCGGCTGGCGTGGCCTGCGAAACAAAAAACCGGGCCAAGGCCCGGTTTTTTTTGGCGGCGCCGCGAGCGCCGTCAGAAACCTTCAGTCGAGGTGAACAGCCCGACGCGCAGGTCTTTCGCGGTGTAGATCTCGCGTCCGTCGACCTCCATGCGGCCGTCGGCGATACCCAGAATCAGTTTGCGCGTGATCACGCGTTTCACGTCGATGTGATAGGTGACTTTCTTGGCGGTCGGCAGCACCTGGCCGGTGAATTTCACCTCGCCGACACCGAGGGCGCGGCCATGACCGGGGTTGCCGAGCCAGGCGAGAAAGAAACCGACGGATTGCCACATGGCGTCGAGCCCGAGGCAGCCCGGCATGACCGGATCGCCCGGAAAATGGCAGTCGAAGAACCACAGGTCGGGGTGGATATCGAGCTCGGCGACGATTTCGCCTTTGCCGTGGTTGCCGCCTTCGTCCGCGATGCGCGTGATGCGGTCCATCATCAGCATGTTTGGCACCGGAAGCTGCGCGTTGCCCGGACCGAACATCTCACCGCGGCCGCACCGCAGCAGGTCTTCGCGCTCGAAAGCGTCCACTTTGGCCATCAAATCTCGTCCTCAATTGCGAAGCCGGCGAGTTTCCCGGCTCCAGCAAGGCTTGTCAACCGAACTCAAGGGCGGCTGGGGCGTGCCGCTAGCACCAGAATAAGCCGAACAGGCGCGGTCCGGTTGGGGTCCGCACAGCACCAGATACCTGATGACGACCATTCAATTGACAGTCGCTGACGACCATGCCGAGTTGCCCGAGGCGTTACGCGCCGAAGTGGCCTCGCTGCGCGCGCAGGTGGCGCATCTGACCGAGGCCGGTCACGATGTCATCGCCACGCAGACCCGCCTGCAATCGCTGTTGCACCAGGCGACCGACGCGGTCATCCAGTTCGAATCGGATGGCACCATCAGCAGCTTCAACAGTGCGGCCGAGCGCATCTTCGATTACCCGGAGATCACCATGCTCTACCAGCATGGCAACGAGTTGTTTGATCTGCCTGACAAGTACCGGGACAACGTGCCGGCATTCCTTGTTAATTATGTCGACACCACGAGCGACCAGGATGCCAATCCGCTGATCGGCCTGCGCAGCGATGGCCAGCCAGTGCTGCTCGAGGTGTCGGTTGCCAAGATCGAAGCCAACGATCTGGTGTTGTTCAACGACTACAGCGACGCGGATCAGTCTGAAGATGCTGCGTACGAAGCCGTGCTGTGCATCTTGCGCGATATCACCGAGCGCAAACGTGTGGCCGAGGAACTTCGTCGACATCGCGAGGAACTCGAGAACCTGGTCGAAGAGCAGGTGGCTGAGATCCGTGCGGCGAAAGAAGCGGCTGAACGTGCGAACCAGGCGAAGTCGGAATTTCTCGCCAATATGTCGCATGAGCTGCGCACACCGATGCACGCCATATTGAGCTACTCGGATTTCGGCGTGAAACGCACCGATTCGGCGGCGCCCGAGAAGATTCGCCAGTACTTCGGGCGCATTAAAGAGGCGGGAAACCGACTGCTGGATATGATCAACGATCTGTTGGACCTGGCCAAGGCGGAATCAGGCACCGCCATCTGTCGGCTGCAGACATCGTCGGTAGGCGTGATGATGACCGAGGTACTCAACGAGTTCGAGGCCCTGGCGCATAAGAAAAGCATCAATTTCGACTATCAGCTAAAGATGAACGACGACATGATCGATATGGACTCGCAACGCATGGGGCAGGTTGTACGTAACCTGTTGTCGAATGCGATCAAGTTTTCGCCGGAGTCCGGGGTGATCAGCCTGGTGGCTGAAGATAGTGACATGATGCTGGAAAATGCACAGATCGAGGCGACCAAGATCACGGTAAGCGATCAAGGGTGTGGTATTCCGCACACCGAGCTTGAGATAGTGTTTGACAAGTTCGTACAGAGCACGCGAAATCATGCAAAAAAAGGCGGGACCGGTCTGGGCCTCGCCATATCGCGCGAAATCGTGTTCGCCCACAAAGGGACTATCGAGGCAAGCAACAATCCGGATGGCGGTGCTTGTTTCGAGGTGCTGATACCACGTCACAAACCTGCCGAGTCCTGACGCGGCTTTCACCGGAAGACCCGGTGCAATTGTTTACTTTGAACCCTACACAGCAACGAGGCTTGGTTAGTTAACTCGTGGACAGTACACCCACCGTACTCATCGTCGATGATGAGCCGTTCAACGTCGAGATACTGCTCGAGTATCTTGAGTACACCGGTTACCACTTTGAGACTGCTGAAGACGGGCAGGAAGCCTGGGAGAAGCTCGAGGCCGATCCCGAGAAATTTGATGTGGTCATCCTCGATCGGATGATGCCGCGGATGAACGGCCTGGAGGTGTTGAGCCGCATCAAGGAACACCCGGTCCTACAGAGCGTGCCCGTTATCTTGCAAACTGCGCTGGCGGCGGAGAATGAAATCCTCGAAGGCATGCAGGCAGGGGCTTACTACTACCTGACCAAGCCGTTCAATGAAGCCATGCTGCTCAGCGTGGTGTCGACGGCCATTGAGGATCGCAAGCGCTACCGGCACGCCATTGAAGACAGCGACCTGGTGGTGCGCACCTTTGGCCTCATGCGCGAGGGCGCTTTCAGCTTCAAAACGCTGTCGTCGGCGCGCGATCTGGCGACCTTTCTGGCGAATGCCTGCCCCGATCCGCGGCGTGTCGTCATCGGCCTGTCGGAGCTGCTGGTCAATGCCGTCGAACACGGCAATCTCCAGATCACCTATGACGAAAAATCCAAGTTGCGTGAAGAGAACCGCTGGGAAGAAGAGGTAGAGGCGCGTCTCGCCGATCCGGCGCACGCAGATAAAGAGGTCTCAGTGCGTTATCTGCGCGACGACAACGCAATTCGCGTTGTCATCAAGGATCAGGGCGAAGGATTCGATTGGGAGCAATACCTGGAAATCGATCCGTCGCGCGCATTCGATACGCATGGCCGAGGCATCGCCATGTCACGCATGATCAGCTTCGACAACATGGAGTTTCGCGGCAACGGCAGCGAGGTCGAGGTGACGATCAACCTCAACGGCGCCGACCAACCGCAGGCGGATTCCTAGTCGCCCGGCCGGCGCCGAACGTGGCGCACGCGATTATCCCGCGATTTCCTGCCGGATCTTGTCGCCGATATAGTCGACGAAGCCGTCCAAAGGCAGCATCTGGTTGTCTTCGTCGCTGCGACCGCGATATTCGACACTGCCTTGATCGAGACCACGCTCGCCGATGACCACGCGATGCGGGATGCCGATCAGTTCCATGTCGGCGAACATCACGCCCGGACGGGCATCACGGTCGTCGAACAGGACATCGATGCCGGCCGCGCGCAGGTCGTCGTAGAGTTTCTCGGCTGCCTCGCGCACACGCTCCGATTTCTTCATCTGCATCGGGATCAGCACCAGGGTGAACGGTGCAATCGCGGTCGGCCAGACGATCCCCTGATCATCGTTGTGCTGTTCGATGGCCGCGCCGACGACGCGCGACACCCCGATCCCGTAGCAGCCCATCGTCATCGTAATCTGCTTGCCGTTCTCGTCGAGCACGGTAGCGTTCAAGGCATCGCTGTACTTCTGGCCGAGCTGAAAGATGTGGCCGACCTCGATACCGCGTGCAATCGTTAGCGAACCTTTGCCGTCGGGGCTGGGGTCGCCCTCGACGACGTTGCGGATGTCGGCGACCTCCGGCAGGGCTACGTCGCGTTCCCAATTGATGCCGAAATAGTGTTTCCCGTCGACATTCGCGCCCGCGCTGAAATCGGCGGCCACTGCAACCGCGCGATCGACCACCATCGGTAGTTTCAGATTGACCGGACCCAGCGAACCCGGTCCGGCGCCCACGGCATCGCGAATCTGCTGCTCGCTGGCCATCTGCAGCGGTGAGGCAACCATCGGCAGCTTCTCCGCCTTGATCTCGTTCAGTTCATGGTCGCCACGCACCAGCAACGCGACCAGCCCGCCCTCGACACCTTCGGCTGCGACGACGATCAGCGTTTTGACCGTGTTTTCGATCGGCACGCCGAACTGCTCGACCAGCTCGGCAATGGTTTTTGCGTTGGGCGTGTCGACCAGTTCCATCGATTTGCCGGGCGCCGCTGCAGCGTCGGCCGGTGCCATTGCCTCGGCCAGTTCGACGTTGGCGGCAAAGTCGCTGTCGGTCGAAAAGGCGATTGCGTCTTCACCTGAGTCGGCCAGCACGTGGAATTCGTGCGAGCCGCTGCCGCCGATACTGCCGGTATCCGCGGCCACCGGGCGAAAATCGAGCCCGCAGCGCTGAAAGATCCGGCAATAGGTGGCGTGCATCACGTCGTAGGTCTGTTGCAGCGAGGCCTGATCCGTATGGAACGAATAGGCGTCCTTCATCAGGAACTCGCGTGCCCGCATGACGCCGAAGCGAGGGCGGATCTCGTCGCGGAACTTGGTCTGGATCTGGTAGTAGTTGATCGGCAGCTGGCGGTAGCTGCGCAACTCATTGCGCGCCAGGTCGGTAATGATCTCTTCGTGCGTCGGGCCGAAGCAGAATTCGCGGTGATGGCGATCTTTCAGGCGCAGCAGCTCCGCGCCGTATTTCTCCCACCGTCCCGATTCCTGCCACAGCTCGGCCGGTTGCACCGCCGGCATCAGTACCTCGAGCGCCCCGGCGCGATCCATCTCTTCGCGCACGATGGTCTCGACCTTGCGCAGCACCCGCAAACCGAGCGGCAGCCAGGTGTACAGGCCGGCGGCGAGCTTGCGGATCAGCCCGGCGCGCAGCATCAGGCGATGGCTGGCGATCTCTGCATCGGCCGGGACTTCTTTGAGGGTCTGCAGGGGGAAGTTGGAGGTACGCATGTCGATCCGAATGTCTGTTGGAAAGGGGATTCTAACGGCGGCCGTACAGCCCGCCAAGGCGTCAAGTTTCAAGCGTTTTCGCCGCCATAAAGGCGGTAGCGCCCGTCAACCCGGTGGTTACCGGCGCGATGGGAGCACTTGCCAGTCATGTCCGAACTTTTTCTCGTCAACCCGTTCGCCAACCTTGCGTTGCGCCGATTGACCGCTGTCGTCCTGCTGGCGATGGTGTTGGCGAGTTGGGTCTCGGCCCAGGGGCTGGCCTTTTCCGAAGCGCTGTTCGAATGGATGGAGCGCGAATACGGCGTCGAGGCCAAACAGCGGGTGCTCGCCTTGCAGGCGTTGGTCGAAGAGGGCATGGATTGGCCGGAATTGACCAAGCTGAAGCGGGTGAACGCCTTCTTCAACCGCATTCACTATGATTCGGACTCCGCGTTGTGGGACCAGAAGGACTACTGGGCGACGCCGTTCGAGGTGCTGGGTATCAACTCGGCGGATTGCGAGGACTACGCGATCTCCAAGTACTTTACCCTGATCACCATGGGTATCGACGAAGATCACCTGCGAATCACCTACGTCAAATCCATCGAGCTCAACGAAGCGCACATGGTGCTGGCCTATTATCCGAGCCCGGACGCCGAGCCGTGGATTCTCGACAATCTGACAGCACGTATTCAACCAGCCGGCGAACGCAACGATCTGGTGCCCGTATACAGTTTCAACGGTGCGGACCTGTGGTTGGCGGTGAACCGGCTGGAAGGCAAAAAAGTAGGCGACGCAGATCGCTTGTCGCGTTGGCAGGCCTATCAGGCCAAGCTGATGCAACAGATGGCCGTAGGCCAATGAAGGGGAGCTTAGAACAATGACCTTATCCCGCCAGCTGATACTTCTCGTCGCGTCGTTGGTGACCCTGTTGTTTCTGGGAACCGTCGCGATCAGCGTGTACAACACGCGCGACTACCTCGAATCGCAACTCGGTTCGCACGCACAGGATGCCGCGACCTCGCTGGGGCTGTCGGCGACCGCGCATGTCGAGCACGAAGACCGCGCCATGGTGACCGCGATGGTGAACGCGATGTTCCACCGCGGTGATTACCTCAGCATCCGGCTCGAAAACCTCAACGGCGAGGCCTGGATCGAGCGCAAGAACGAACTCAATGCCCAAAACGTGCCGGCTTGGTTCGTCAATCTGTTTACGCTGCATCCGCCACAGCGTTCGGCGACCATGATGTCCGGCTGGAAACAGGTCGGAAAAGTCTGGGTGACCAGTCACCCGGAGCTCGCCTATCAGAAGCTGTGGCAGACGGCGATGCAAACCCTGAATCTATTCCTGATCAGCGCGCTGGTCGTCATGTTGGTCGGGCTGATCGTGTTACGCGTGCTGTTGTACCCACTGCGCGAAGTGGAATGGCAGGCCGAGGCGATCTGCAATCGTGAGTTTCCGGTGGTCGAAAGCCGGCCGTTCACGCTCGAGTTCCGGCGTGTGGTCGAGGCGATGAACCGCTTGTCGTCAAAGGTCGCGCGCATGCTGTCGGATTCCGAACGCATGGCAGCGCACCTGCGACAGCAGGCGTTCCAGGATCCGGTGACCAGTCTGGCCAATCGTCGACAGTTCATGGACGTGCTCGAACACCGGGTGTCTGAGTCCGAGATGTTCAAGTCGGGCGGCCTGCTGATGTTGCAGATCCGTGATTTCAAGGGATTCAATCAAACACAGGGATACGCTGCCGGTGACAGCCTGCTGGCCGAAGTGGCGGAAGCCGTGGCCGCGGTGCTGGAGAAGCAGCCGAGCGCAACCTTCGCCCGTCTGTCGGGCGCCGATTTCGCCATCCTGCTGGAAGGTATGGACGAGGCGGAACTGCGCAATATCGCATCGCATATCGTCGGCGCCGTCGCCGGTCTGTATGGCCGCTTCGCGATGGCATCGTCGGACGTCGCACACGTGGGCGGGGTCGTGTACACCGGGCAGTCGGCCAGCGATCTGTTGGCGGATGCCGATCTGGCGTTGCGTGAAGCGCAGCGTGAGGGCGCCAATGCCTGGGTGGTGCAGCGACATGCGGCCGAGGGGGAAACGACGCGCACCCACAGTGCGTGGCGCAGCCTGATCGAAGACGCGTTGCGCAACCGCCATTTCTCGCTGCTCAAGCAGGTCGTGCTGCGCTGCAGCGACGGCGAACTGCTACACCACGAGGTTTACCTGCGATTGCAGGATCCCGATGCGCCGGGCAACGATATCGCGGCCGCGGTGTTCATGCCGATGGCCGAGAGCAGCGGCCTCAGCGGGATGATCGACAAGGCGGTGATCGATCGTGTCATCGATGCGATTCATGCCGGTGAGTTTCCCGCCAAGGTAGCGGTCAACCTGAACGCGGGCAGCTTGTTCGAAGAGGGGCTGCTCGAGTGGGTGGTGGCGAAGCTGCGTCAGTACCCGGGCGCGGCCGGCCGGTTGATCCTCGAACTGCCGGAATACGGCGCCTCGGCCAATACCGATCACCTGAGCCTGTGGATCGATAGGCTGACGCCACTGGGCGTGGAGTTCTCGCTGGATCACTTCGGCAAGGGCTTTTCGTCGTTTACCTACCTGCGCTCGATCAAGGCGCACTACGTCAAAGTCGATGGCAGCTTTGTGCGCAATCTCGATCAGCAGGAGGATAACCAGTTCTTCCTGCGCTCGATCGCCGACATCGCGCATGGCCTGGACATGCAGGTTATCGCCGAGTCGGTTGAAACCGAAGAGGCCTGGAAGGTCCTTAAGGGATTGGCGATCGACGGCGGGCGCGGTTACTGGTTGGGCCTTCCTGAGTAGCGATATTCTCGCCAACGACAGATGTCGTGTCGCAAGCGCCGGCATGTCAGCTTTTTTGTCACCGCCATATGTAAAGATATGCTAAGTTGCTGATCTCTGGCGCCATCGGTAGTCCGATCGGCGTTGCGTGCTCGTGCAACGCGTAAGCACCTGTTGGCGGCTATTACGGTCGGCAGCGTGATTTCTCACGCCGCTTGCGCGACCACTGTGGAGGAGTTCCTCGTCGCCGCCGACAGCGGGCAGTGCATCGAAAGCGTCACCTACAAGTACATCGAAGCACGCGACAAGTCAGAGGCGGGAGCGATTGTCGCCAATGCGCTGGCGGCCTTGTCGCGACGTGCCGAGCAACAGCGCGCCCTCGGTTGCGACGGCGACGTGGCCGCACAGGCGATTGCCGCCGGTGCTGATCCCAACGAGGTGCTGGACGCGACGGCAGCCGGCCTCTGAGTTAGCGGCAGCGACGCCGCGATGTTCGTCGCCTTGTAGACGAACGGCCTTCCTCGATTATGACAGCCGAAAAACCCTTCAATTCGTCGCCACTGGACGAAAACCGGGGTGACTCAGCGACTTATGAAATCGAGCGAAAGAATCTTCTGAAAATTATTCACTGAACGCACCAATTTGTGACACGAAACTG
>MWSD01000048.1_pt2 | contig 30922 bp, 35 predicted proteins | sample 1021921 | NCBI WGS metagenome assembly MWSD01 (sample SAMN06338133, study PRJNA374545) | mollusc metagenome | biome: marine bay; material: sediment; isolation source: gill 40 cm from animal B | host: Kuphus polythalamius | place: Philippines: Mindanao | collected 2011-09-12 | reverse complement strand
ATATGGATCAGCGCCAGCAGCGTCAGGCCCAGCTGGCGCGCATCGACGATCGCCCGATAGCCGGCGATCACCCCACTCTCTTCCAACGCACGCACCCGGCGCAGACAAGGCGACGGCGACAGGCCGATGCGCTCGGCCAGATCCTGGTTGCTGATCCGGCCGTCCTGCTGCAGCACCTCGAGTATCCGCCGGTCGTAACGATCGAGCTCCAAGATTGCCCCCTTTTGGCAATGAGAAATAATTTATTGCGTTTGACAAACAAAACTTAGCATATATGCAAACGAAAAGACCGAATAAACAGCAAATTCGCAATCTTTTGCCGCCGGTTTACCCCTAAGCTTTCCTACGTCGGCCACAAGCCGGCACCCCGCGCACCGCCGACCCGGCACCGCGCAGACACAGCGCCCCACAAGGGCCGAGTCGACCCTGAACCTCCCCCCGACCAGGGGGAGGGTCGAGGAACACAACAGCGAAACAGGAGCGCCGCACGTGAGCACATTCGACCACCGCAAATACCGCCCGACCCGGCCCGTGCCGATGCACACCCGCCGCTGGCCGGACAACACCATCGACGCCGCGCCGATTTGGGCCAGTGTCGATCTGCGCGATGGCAACCAGGCGCTCCTCGAACCGATGAACGTCACGCAGAAGCGTCGCCTGTGGGACCTGCTGGTCAAGATCGGCGTGAAAGAGATCGAGGTCGGTTTCCCGTCGGCCAGCCAGCCGGACTACGACTTCGTGCGCTGGTTGATCGAACATGACCGCATCCCCGAAGACGTGACCATCCAGGTGCTGGTGCAGGCGCGCGAGGCCCTGATCGAGCGCACCTTCGAAGCCTTGAAAGGCGCCAGGCGCGCCATCGTGCACGTCTACAACTCAACGTCCACCGTGCAGCGCGAACGCGTGTTCAACCGCGATCGCGACGGCATCAAGGCGATTGCCGTCGATGGTGCGCGCATGTTGCGCGATACCGCGGCGCGCTATCCCGACACCGAGTGGGTCTTCCAGTATTCACCGGAGAGTTTTTCGAATACCGAATGGGATTACGCGGTCGAGGTCTGCGATGCGGTCACCGACGTGTGGCAACCCACTGCCGACAAGCCATGCATCATCAACCTGCCGGCCACCGTCGAGAGCAGCACACCGAACGTGTTCGCCGACCAGGTCGAGTACTTCTGCAACCATGTCGCGCGACGTGACGGCATCATCGTGTCGGTGCATACGCATAACGATCGCGGCTGCGCAGTGGCTGCCGCCGAACTGGCGATCATGGCCGGCGCCGATCGCGTCGAGGGCACCCTGCTGGGCAACGGCGAGCGCACCGGCAACATGGACATCGTGACCATGGCGATGAACCTGTACAGCCAGGGTGTCGATCCGAAGCTCGACCTGTCGTCACCCGACGAAATCATCCAGGTGTACACGCAATCGACCGGCCTGCCGGTGCACCCGCGCCATCCGTGGATCGGCGAGTTGGTGTACACCGCATTTTCCGGCAGCCACCAGGACGCGATCCGCAAATGCCTGAGCCGCCAGTCGGATGACGAACACTGGCAGGTCGCCTACCTGCCAATCGACCCGAAAGACCTGGGGCGCGATTACCAGGCGGTGATCCGCGTCAACAGCCAGTCGGGCAAAGGCGGCGTGGCCTTCGTGCTGGAGCGCGATTACGGCCTGACGCTGCCGCGCTGGATGCAGGTGGAACTGGCGCAGGTGGTTCAGCGCGAGAGCGAATCGGTCAGAGGCGAGATCGGCGGCGAGCGTATCCATGAACTGTTCATGCAGCACTTCGCGACCACCAGCCACCCGGTCGCGCTGGCCGGCTACCGGCTGGACCGGCAGAACGGCATCGACACGATCGACGCCCAGGTCGATCACAACGGTGTCCAGCGCACGATTCGCGGCAGCGGCGAAGGCGCCATCGAGGCCTTCGTCAACGCCTGGATAAGTGCCTATGGCAACCAGATCAGCGTGGTCGACTACAGCGAGCACGCCCTGGGCGAGGGCACCGCGGCCGAAGCGGTGGCCTATGTGCAGCTCAATATCGACGGGCACCGCAGTTCGGGAGTCGCATTCGACAAAGATACGGTCAGCGCCTCGATGCGCGCCGTGCTGGCGGCACTCAACCGGGCCGAAATGAGCCGCATCGCGGCCTGAGCCGATAAACCGGCCGCATCGCGCGGCCTTTTCGACGACATTATTGCGTCGGGAAGCTAAAGATCGCGAATCTCGTGCCGAACACCGCGGCATAACACTCGAGAGATTCAAATCCATGCTTCGCAATATTCCTATCGTCCCGCGACTCGTCGGCACCGTGCTGGCCGGCGGCGCCATCGTCGGCGCGGCGGTGTTCATCATTATTTATCAATTGATCAACGACGGCTTCGCCACCGCCGAGCAGCGCGAGTTGCGCGCCGTCTATCAGAACGTGTCTGCCGAGATCGGCGCACTGGGCAACGAGGCGATTTCGCTGAGCGCCCTCATCGCCGGCATGCCCTCAGTGCAGGAGGCGATGAAAAATCAGGACCGCGAAGCCCTGGCCAACGTTTTCGTACCGGGTTTCGGCAAGATGAAGGCCGACCACAAGGTGCGCCAGTTCCAGTTCCACCTGCCGCCGGCGACCTCGTTCCTGCGCGTGCACAAGCCGCAGAAGTTCGGTGACGACCTGTCGAGCTTCCGCAAAACCGTAGTCGAGGCGAATAACTCGTCGAGCGCGATCAAGGGGCTCGAGATCGGTGTCGCAGGGCTCGGCGTTCGCGGCGTGGTGCCGATCCGTGCCGACGGCCAGCATGTCGGTACCGTCGAGATGGGCATGTCGTTCGGCCAGGCGTTTTTCGATGACTACACCGCAGCGCATGACGTGAAACTGAGCCTGCACCTGCTGCGCGACGGCAAACTCGATCCCTTCGCCAGCACCTTCGGCGACGCCGAACCGATGTCGACCGACACCTTGATGACGGTTGCCCGCGGCGAACCGGCGAGCACCGGCGCCAAGATCGGCGACACACCCTATGCCGTGTATGCCGACGTGGTGCGCGATTTCTCCGGCAACGTGATCGGTGTGCTGATGGTCGGCAAGGACCGGAGCTTCTTCGCCAACCAGCTGGGCGCGATCAACATGTCGTTCTTCACCGCCGCCACCATCGGCATGCTGTTGTTCGGCCTGGGCGTATGGATGATCGGCAAGAACGTCGCCAAGCCGCTGCAGACCGCCACCGCGATGATGAACGAGATCTCCAAGGGCGATGGAGACCTCGATGTGGCGCTGGATGACCAGGGCAAAGACGAAGTTGCCTGCCTCTCCAAAGGCTTCAATGGATTCGTCGAGACCATTCGCGACCTCGTCAGCGAGGTGAAACGCTCGGCCAAGGAGATCGACGTGGTCGCCAATTCGCTGGCCGAGGCATCGCTGCAGAGCAGCGAACGCATCTCGCAACAACAGGCGGAGACCGCGCAGATCGCGGTTGCGATGAACGAGATGTCATCCACCGTTCAGGAAGTGGCCAACCGTACCTCCGAGGTGGCCTCTACCGCGGAGAAGACCATGAGCGCGGTCGGCGAAGGCAACGCCGCCGTCGGCGACGCCTCGCAGGCGATTCACGACCTGGCCGGCGACATCGAGGTGGCGTCGAACACCGTGCAACGTGTGCATGGCGAAAGCGAGCGCATCGGCACCGTACTCGAAGTGATCCGTGGGATTGCCGAGCAGACCAACCTGCTGGCGTTGAACGCCGCGATCGAAGCCGCACGTGCCGGTGAACAGGGCCGCGGGTTTGCCGTGGTCGCCGACGAGGTCCGTCAGCTCGCCCACCGCACCCAGGAGTCGACCACCGAGATCCAGGAGATGGTCGAGAGCCTGCAGAACAGCGTTGCGCAGACGGTCGACGTCATGAAGCGCAGCCACGATCGCGCCGACAACACGGTCGAGCGCGCCACGCGCGTGGCCAACAGCCTGACCGCGATCTCCGATTCGGTGAACACCATTACCGAGATGAGCATTCAGATCGCGACCGCGGCTGAAGAACAGAGTCACGTGGCCGAAGACATCAACCGCAACGTGAACAACATCAGCCACATGGGCGAAGAAAACGCTGCACAGATCTCGTCGTCGTCAGAAGCGGCGCGCGGCCTGTCGCACAATGTAGACGGACTGGTATCGCTGGTCAGTCGATTCAAGATGCAAAGCTGACCAAAAGTCGTGTGGAGCTGTTGAACTGCCGGCCCCCTTGAGGGCCGGCATTTTTTTGCGTGCTATGCCACGCCGGCCATATGCGCCGCGATCTTTTCCCGGTCAGGTTTCTGGATAACGCCGCGCTCGGTGACGATCGCATCCACCAGTGAAGCCGGCGTGACGTCGAACACCGGATTCCACGCCCCCACCCCCTCGGCCGTGATGCGTTGCCCCAGGCATTCGAGCACCTCGCTGGGCGCACGCTCTTCGATCGGGATGGATGCCCCGTCTGCGGTGTGCATGTCGATTGTCGACGTGGGCGCCGCCACCATGAACTTAACCCCGTGGTGACGCGCTGCGACCGCCAGACTGTAGGTGCCGATCTTGTTCGCCACGTCGCCGTTGGCGGCGATGCGATCCGACCCCACGATCACCCAGCCAACACCGCCACCCGCCATGCGTGCAGCAGCCGCGCTATCGGCCATCAGCTTCACCGGTATGTTGTCGCGCGCCAGCTCCCATGCGGTCAGGCGCGCGCCCTGCAGCCAGGGTCGCGTTTCATCGGCATACACCATGTCGAGCTTGCCTGCCGCATGCGCGCTGCGGATCACGCCCAATGCCGTACCCCAACCGCCGGTCGCCAGGCCACCGGTATTGCAGTGGGTAATGACCGAAGTCGGCCCGTGGATCAATCCGGCACCAAAGTCGCCCATGCGCCGGTTGTCGGCGCGGTCGCGTTCGTGCAGCGCGATGGCCTCGCCGAGCAGGCCGGGCACCGGGTCGCCGTCGCCGCTGTCGGCAATCCGCTTGCGCATGTGGTCGATCGCCCAGAACAGGTTGACCGCCGTCGGGCGCGATGCCGCCAGCACATCGAGATCCGCCTCGATGGCCTTACGCCAGTTCGCCGAGTCCTCGGCAAAACGCGCACGTGCTGCGACCACGACACCATACGCAGCGGTCAGCCCGATAGCCGGCGCACCGCGCACAACCATTGCGCGTATCGCATCAGCGGTCTCCTGCACGTTGCGGCAGTGAATGAACAGCTCGGTCGCCGGCAGGCGGCGTTGGTCGAGGAGATACAGAGAATCCTCGCGCCACAGCACGGCTGAATCGGCGGTGACCGGAATATCGAGTTTGACTTCTTGCATGACGGTTGGGGGATGCTCTCAAATCGAGTCGGGAAAGGACCGCTGCCGGCAGTCGCCGCACAGGCAATGGCGCGAACAACGGGTTTTTGCGGTATTTTAGCCCGCAGACAAGCAGCAACGGCAACGAAACGTGCAGGTAGAACTTCTTATCCACGCCGACTGGATCGTTCCGGTCGACTCCGCAGGTGTTCTCGAATCCCATAGCATCGCCGTCAACGACGGACGCATCGCCGCGATAGCCCCACGCAGCGAGGCCGAGTCGCAGATCAGCGCCGAGCGAACGATCGAGCTCAAAGGTCACGCGCTGATACCGGGCCTGGTGAACACGCACACCCACGCAGCCATGAGCCTGTTCCGCGGGCTGGCCGACGACCTGCCGTTGATGACCTGGCTCAACGACCACATCTGGCCGGCCGAGGGTCGCTGGGTGCACGAAGAGTTCGTGGCCGATGGTTCGCGCCTGGCGTTTGCCGAGATGCTGCGCAGCGGGACGACCTGCTTCAATGACATGTACTTCTTTCCGGATGTCACCGGCCGCGTCGCCGCCCAGGCCGGCATTCGCGCATCGATCGGATTGATCCTGATCGACTTTCCGTCTGCGTGGGCCGGCGACACCGATACCTACTTCGATAAAGCGATCGCCGTGCACGACCAGTTCCGCGGCGATCCCCTGGTGCGTACCGCCTTTGCACCGCATGCGCCCTACTCGGTATCGGATGCGCCGCTGAAACGGGTTGCCAAGCTGGCCAACGAGTTGCAGATCCCGGTCCATATGCATGTGCACGAAACGGCTGCCGAGGTACAGGGCGGTATCGATCAGTTCGGCGTTCGCCCGATCGAGCGCCTGAACGATCTCGGCCTGATCGACCCGTCGCTGATCGCGGTGCACATGACCCAGCTCCAGCCACACGAGATCGAGCTTTTCGCCGAGAACGGCGCGCATGTTGTGCATTGTCCGCAATCGAACCTGAAACTGGCGTCTGGTTACTGCCCGGTTTCCAAGCTGATCGATGCCGGCGTCAATGTCGCCCTGGGCACCGACGGCGCGGCGAGCAACAACGATCTCGACATGCTGGCCGAAATGCAGAGCGCCGCGCTGCAGGCAAAAGGTCAACAAGGCGACGCCTGCGCCCTGCCTGCCGAACAGGCCCTGCAGATGGCGACGCTGAACGGCGCACGTGCCCTCGGCCTGGAAGACGAAATCGGTTCGCTGACCGTCGGCAAATCGGCCGACATCGTCGCGGTGGATCTGTCACAACCCGAAACACAGCCGGTCTATCACCCCCTATCGCAGATCGTGTATGCCGCCGGCCGCGAGCAGGTCCGCCATGTATGGATCAATGGCCGACACGTGCTCAACGATCGTGCATTGACCGGCATAGATCTCGGCCAGACCTTGTCGCGTGCCGCGGCATGGCGCGAGAAAATCATGGAAATAACCGCGTAAAGCACAACAGAGTCGCCACCGCGTATCCGGTCGAGACCGTATAATCAGGCTTGGAACTCAACAGCAGGAACCCCGTCATGTCTGCCGCAAATGTCGATCATGTCGAAGTCAACAAGTTCGAGCAGCTCGCATCGCGCTGGTGGGATCCCAACAGTGAATTCAAACCGCTACACGAGATCAACCCGCTGCGCCTCGACTACATCGACGAGCGTGTCGGGCTCAGCGGCAAGACGGTACTCGATGTCGGCTGCGGCGGCGGCATCCTGTCGGAATCGATGGCGGCACGCGGCGCCAAGGTTACCGGCATCGACATGGGTGAGGCGCCGTTGGAAGTGGCGCGTCTGCATCTGCTCGAAAGCGGTGAGCATGTCGACTATCGCCGGATTCCGGCAGAGACCCTCGCTGAAAAATCCCCCGGTGCCTTCGATGTCGTCACCTGCATGGAGATGCTCGAGCACGTGCCCGATCCGGCTTCGACCATCAAGGCCTGCGCCACCCTCGTCAAACCGGGTGGACAGGTATTCTTCTCGACGATCAATCGCAATCCCAAGTCCTACCTGTTTGCGATCATCGGCGCAGAATACGTGCTGAAACTGCTGCCCAAGGGCACGCACGACTTCGCCAAGTTCATCCGCCCCTCGGAGCTGGCGCGCTGGATTCGCGACGCCGGGCTCGACAACCAGGACATCACCGGCCTTACCTACAATCCGCTGACCGGCATCTACAAGCTCAATCCGCGAGATATCGACGTCAACTACATGGTCGCCACCACGCGCGCGGAGTGACTGTGGGACACAAGCCAAGCGCCGTACTGTTCGATCTCGACGGCACGCTCGCCGACACTGCGCCCGACCTGGCCAGTGCACTCAACGCAACGCTGACACACTATGGGCAGGCAACCCTGCCCTACGAGACCATTCGGCCGGTGGTATCGCACGGCGGTATCGCATTGACCAAGCTCGGCTTCGGCATGCAGCCGGACGCGCCGGGGTTCGACGAGCGCCGCCAGTACCTGCTCGATGTCTATGCCGACAACCTGTGCCGCGACACGGTGCTGTTCGACGGCATGGCGGCCGTGCTGGAAACGCTCGAGCGCGCCGCTATCCCGTGGGGCATCGTCACCAACAAGCCGGCCTGGTTGACCGATCCCTTGATCGAGGCCATGCAACTGGTAACGCGCGCCGGCTGCGTGGTCAGCGGCGACACCTGCAGCAACCGCAAGCCGCACCCCGAGCCCATCCTGCATGCCTGCGCACTGCTCGAGCGCGCACCGCAGCAGACCTGGTACGTGGGCGATGCGGGGCGCGATATGCAGGCCGGCAATGCCGCCGGCTGCTACACCATTGGCGCGCTTTACGGCTATCTGCATCCCGACGATCCGCCGCATACCTGGGAATGCGACATCACCATAGAGCAACCGACCCAGCTCCTCGACCTGTTGGCCGATGCGGACCGCTCCGTCTGACGGCATCGACGAGTGGAGCTTTCCCAATCGGGCGACACCGATCGGATCAGCCGCATACTACGCCGTACGTTTCAGCGCACCGCAGGAACGCGACCACCAGGCACAGCTGCTTGCATGGCATCAGACCATCCGCGACATCTGCGAGCACCCGAACGATCCGGGCGTCGCACGTCTGAAACTGGATTGGTGGCATACCGAGCTCAAGGAGCTGGCCGCCGGTCGCGCGCGTCACCCGCTTGCCTCCGCGTTACAGCGATCTATCGAGCCGGCCACGGTGAGGATCATGCAAGACATCGTCGATGCCGCCGAACAACGGATTCGACAACCACAGCCCGCCAACGACAAAGCTTTCATCGAAAACTGCAGAGGCGACGGCGGCAAGCTGTTTCTTCTGTTGACGCAGAACCGCGCAGGCGTTGGCAAGCGCCGGCAAATCATCGATCATGGCGCCTATTGCGCAGCGATTGAGAACATACGCCAGTTTGCGCGTTATCCCGATCGTCTGCCGCCGGACATGACGTTGAATGCGCTGCGCGATTGGTCAACGCACCAACGCCGTGTGCGAATCGGCGAACTCTTGCAGCACCTGCAGCTCGATCGCGACGTCACCGCGACGCTGGCCGGTGTTGCGCGGCGACTGTTTGCCCTGTCGAGCGCTATCGACCGTAAAATGCAGCGCACAGGTTACGCGGTCGCCGACCGACCGGTGGAACGGTCGCCGCTCGCGCATCTATGGACCGCCTGGCGTTGCCACTGAATTATGGAGACAACACACTCAATGTACGCTGATTACGACGCTGCCCCCGACCTGCTCAAAGAGCGTGTGATTCTGGTTACTGGCGCCGGCGAAGGTATCGGGCGTGCCATCGCATTGAGTTTCGCCGCGCACGGCGCGACCGTGGTGTTGCTCGGCAAGACAGTCGCCAAGCTCGAATCGGTGTACGACGAGATCGAGGCAGCGGGTGGACCGACACCGGCGATCTATCCGATCCACCTCGAAGGCGCGACACCGCACGACTATGACGAGCTGGCGGCTTCGTTGCAGCAGGCGTTTGGGCGATTGGACGGTATCGTGCACAATGCCGCCATCCTGCCCTACCTCGCGCGCATCAAGGACTACGAAATCGAAGACTGGCTGAAGGTCATGCAGGTGAACCTGAATGCCCCGTTTGAGATCACCCAGATCTGCATGCCGCTGCTGCAGGCATCGAAAGACGCCAGCGTAATCTTCACCACCGATGCGGTCGGTCACGACGGCAAGGCATTCTGGGGGGCATACGGCGTCAGCAAGTTCGGCATCGAAGGACTCACCCAGATTCTCGCCGCCGAACTCGAGAACAGCACGGTCCGCGTCAACTGTATCGATCCGGGCGCCACGCGCACCGCTTTGCGCAAGCGCGCGTTTCCCGCCGAAGACAACAGCGTGCTGAAAACGCCCGACGCGTTGGCCCCGCTCTACCTGTGGGCGATCGGCCCGGACAGCAAGGGAACCACCGGCAAACGTCTGAGTTGGGACGCATAGCGGCCACCACCTCGGCAACCCATCGACCTTGCCCGCTTGCTTCAGTACGCGGCGTTCCTACTCAACGGCGCTTTGCAGAGTTTTACATGAATTCCGTTCTTTTCTACGATTTGCATTGATAAAACGCAAGTGAATCCAAATCAAAACTCGCAATGCGATCGCGTTCGCACTTTAGTAAATACCGATATAGCCGATAGATCACTTACGATGATTCGCCTGACGGTCGAAACGGCTTCGCCACGTGTCGGCGCCAGCCCGTTCGTTTGGCTTCATAGGGAAATTCGAGGAAGCAAATGAATAAACAAGAGATCTTGACCCAGCTTCGGTCTGCGAAGTCGGCCCACATTCAGTGGCGCTCGTATGCACAGGCGCTGATTGCCGGCATTCCGGTCGAACAAGATCATGTGCCGGTCATTCACACCAACTGCAAATTCGGTAAATGGTATTACGGGCCCGGCCAGCGACTGGCCTCGCTCAGCACTTATGCCGCTATCGACACACCTCACGAGATGCTGCATCAGATCTATATGAAGATCTTCCAGCTGATGTTCGGTGAAGACGACCGCTCCGCCTTTGCGAAACTGTTCGGCTCTAAAAGTAAATTGAAGCAGAAGCAGCACGAAGAGGCAGAGACGCTGATGCGCGACCTGCTCGGTGTATCGGGAACCCTGATCGATGCGATCGGCCTGCTCGAAGACGAGATCAAGGGCATGTCCGACGACGAGATCACCAATCTCGTCTAACGCCTGATGATCGACCGGGTTGGTCGATCATGTCTTTCGCCATGTTGCCCAGATTGCGTGGGTGACGGGCGACAGCTGCGATGCTATTGCATCAAGTCGATGTCTTTGCCCCGCGCCCTGAGCGTTTCGGTACGGTGTTGTAGAAAGCGCTGAAAAGACGGTTGCCACAGGTACGCGCCGGATACGACATAGTCGATCGCGCCGTGCACATGAAACGACCGTAACAACGCCTCGGTACGAAACAGCTCATTGCCCGCTGCGTCGAAGAACACCAGGCTCGGTGCATACTGAATACCCAGCTCGCGCGCCCAATCACCCGCCTTCAGCTCATGCCCGTCCGGGGTCTGCACAACGTCGTTCGCATCGATATCCACCTGCGCGACGTCGAGGTTGGTCAACGCATACGCAATCATGTCGCGTGAGAGAATCTGATGCAGGTCGTCGCAGGCCGCGCATTGCGCTTCCTCGAACAACACCAGCAGCCGACGTTGCGGCGTTGGCCGCTCGCGCAACCGCAAGGGATGCGGCAGGGCTTCAGCGATCGGCGTAATCTTCTGATCCTGGGGTGCCGATCTCGACTGGGCGAGATAGTCGCGAAACGGGCCGCTGTTTTCGTGTCGGCCGGCGACATAGTCCAACGCAACATCGAAGTTCTGCGGCGGGAAGTAGCCGTTGATGCGCAACACCACGTCGCCCTGTTCACCCAAAAACAACAGCGTTGGCGTGTACTGCACGCGCAGACTGTTGGCGAACGCTTTCTCGGTCGTCGCCTTGCCGTCGATGCCGACAACCTCGCGGTCTCCCCACATGTTGATCGCAATCACGTCGAAGTGCTTGCGAGTCTTCTCGGTGATTGCGGGGTTTCCGAAGTTATCGTTCAACAACTTCGCGCAGTAAGGGCAGCCGTCCTGGTAGAAATACAGCATCACGCGCTTGTTCGCCGCTTCCGCCTCGCCGATGTCTTCGCGGATATCGAGAAACGACTCTTTGAACCAGGCCGGTTTGTCGTGATACCCGGGGTTCACCAAACCCGGGGCCAGTCCCCCTTCGTGAGCCCCCGTTTGCGCCGCAAAGCTTGTCGCAAGCTGACCGACCAAGCAGAGCGCCAACCCAAGAATTCGGCCTACATGCATCTCTCCTCCTCTCCGCTACGAAACTATTTCTTCTTTTTGTGGCGATATCTTACGGCATACAGTGGTGGTCAAGTGTCAAACTTTGGCTACTATGTCGGAATACTGCCGGTGAACCTGATTCCCGGATTTCGTCGGAGTTTCGACGCTTTGGGAATGCGGGGTAATGCGGAAATTCCGACACCAAACCGTCACCGACCCGATGATGAACCCTAAATTACTGTTTATTAAAGATTTACCACCTTTGGCACGAGTTTCGCAGAACTGTAAGCGCTCAATTCGTAAACGAGACCGCAGAACATGGAAACTCTTGGCTTCAAAAACACAGGCAACCTCGCTTTGGTGAACCCGCTTCAGTCTCACGGCACCGTCGTACCGACAGCGCCCGAAAACCTCGGCCCGCGTGTACTCGAGTTATCCAGCATTCTGCAAACCACCCTCGAACTCGAACTGCAGGTGCAGATGTTCGGCAAGGAAATCCAGCGCTACCTCTCCGTGGACGGTCTGCTATATACCCTGCCCGATGGCGAGAATCGCCTGCTTTACGGACAGGAGGCATCGCATCGCGCCACCTACGACTTGAAGCTCGAAGAGCGCTCGCTCGGCTCGGTGCGCGTCTACCGCGAAGTGCCGTTCGCCGAAAAGGAAATCGCGTCACTCGAGAACCTGTTGTGCGCGCTGGTCTACCCGCTGCGCAACGCCCTCACCTACAAGCAGGCGGTGGAACTCGCCTCGCGCGATCCGCTGACCGGTGTGCCCAACCGTATGGCATTGGACAGTTCACTGGCACGTGAGGTCGACTTGGCGCATCGCCAAGGCCTGCCGATGTCGATCCTCGTGATCGACGTCGATCACTTCAGGTGCTGGCGAGCCACACCGCCGAAGAAGGCGCCACGCTGCTGTCTGAGCGAATCCGCGAAAACATCGCCGCTATCGCCACCATCCGTGGTCGCGATACCCAGGTCACCGCCAGTGTCGGCGTCGCGCAGTTGAACGAAGCCGATACAGCCGAAGGCTTGTTTGAACGTGCAGACAAAGCCCTGTACTCGGCCAAGCGCAATGGGCGTAATCGGACGATGGTTGGTTAACGATACGAGTGATAGAAACTGCCGGATCTCGATTAGCGGACACAGCTTTACCTCATCCATGACCAGGCGCATCAAGGGAAGACGTGTCTTAGCCGCGTTGCAATCCAACGACGTTGTGGTGAAAGAACCTTACGGATCGAACTTGGCGTTGTGAACTCTTCTGAGGGATCCCAGACCCGAACGCCAGGTGGGACTTTCAGCAATGTGATAAGAGCTTAGCCCTAAGACTTGCTGGTGAGGCTCATCAACAACCTCACCGCTTGATCGAGCTACCGGTTCACTTTGGAAGCCAAAACAAAAGAACTCGTTCGCGCTCCACTATCAAGAGCGGCATCGTTGGCGTCTAAACTGATTCGCCTGAGTGCTCGCCACTGTGCAGGCAAAGAACCGAGATTCGCCCAAAGTACGCTCGCAGAGCGCCCTTGAACACATCGAGAAGTTCTTGGTTTTGCTCATTCATATGACTCGGCGGACCAACATGTAGTAGATCCCAAACGATTCGAAATGGTTTCTCTTCGAACCTCTGAGAACTCTTTCCACGATCGCGATCAACTCTTATAAAGACATCTTCGTCACGCCAATGTAATACAAACTCCTTCTTATGTATCGATTCCCGAAAACCCGAAAAAGGGACAAGATAGATACCCGTTTTTCGATCAATCGTGAAACCAACTCCCCTGCCACGAACGTTCTCGTCTTGCCATTGGAACAGGTGATACTTTGTCCAGAATCTGGACAAATTGTATTTCTTCACATCGTCAGGCGTCGCCCAGACATTCTCAAAAGCCATGACATCCTCACCCAATCTTCCTTCAAATCTACTGAGCAAATTTAAGCGCTGATTAAACCGGCCAATCCACCTGCAGCAGCTGTGGCACATCTACCTCTAAGCATTCTCTCGCCGATTCGCTAGCGTAGCGCAACATCGGGTGAATCCGACGATAGTCGTTGAACTGCGTGACTCGAACGCGACAGGGGAGACCGAGATTACTTGGCCTGATCGCGGGTTTCTTCGCCTAGCTTGTCGCGTACCGATGGTTCGAAGGGTTTAGGCTTCAGCACTTTGCTGACAAACTCATAGGTAAAAAGAGTGTCCTTTTCTTTTGGACAGATCTTGTAACGCGCGTCAAAGAACCCTCGCTTTACGGCGAACACTTCGTTGGTTTGAAGATCAACGACGCGCATCTCGCCGCCCCACACACCGAAGTGCCGATCATATTTATCTCGGACTTCACGCCAAGTGTAGCCAAAGCGGCTTTCGGGCTTTTCGATGGGCTCGACGACTAGAGGACGGCCAATTCGTTCACCAGGTCGTCGATACATATAATCTTTGCCATCTTGCGCACCCAGTCGGTAGCGCCAGTATCGAGATTGAGTAAGTGGCGGGGGGGGATGAGAAAACATTACGTTTCCATTGATCTCCCAAATCCCATCTTTTTTGATGGGTTTCGAAGTACTGATATTTGGTGACGAAAGGACCCCACGGCGAACGAGCGTCAACGTTAGTGTGCCCCCAAGGGTCTTCAGGTATGTCCCCAGCGAGCAAGCGACTAAAATAATCGCGTGGATCTCTGAGGCGCATCTGAAACACGCTTTCAACGTTATCGACGGTCTTATTGATAAACTCGCCCGCCTCGGTCTCACACTTGTGCTTGAAGTACTGCTCGCGGGTGAAATCTGCATACGGTCCCAATTCGTCGACCGACAGACGATCGCCGTACTTGCGCGCAAGTTCTTCCGTGCGCATCTCTGACTTGATGTCCTTGATGACGCTGCAACCAGTGAGTGGCACGAAGAGCAGAAACACGGTGGCGATTCGGCTGTATCGAAAATTGATGCGATTCTTGCTTTGATGCTTGAACGTCATTCTCAGCTACTCCGTTTGCTGTGTTTATCGGCCTGGCTCCGGCGATCCGATAGTCGGCGTTCAAGCGCGCGTTGGCGCGAGGCAAAGCTAAACCGATGAAGTCGGACATCCACCTGCAATGGTACATGCCTTACACATCGGCAACTTCCGACACGCCGCCTTGGCATGTATAACGATCAACGCATGGTATTGGCTGTTCGAGGGCGTAGAGCAGAATATCGTCAGCCGTTTCGCACCCGACGCCATTGACGCTGAGCAAGCCTTCGCGCTGCGCAGCCAGATCACGTTCGGCAAACCGTTCCAGACCGCCCTGCTCCGCCAGGTATTCGCACAGGTTGCGCAGGCGATGTGCCTTGATGTTGAAGTAGCCTGACGGACGGATTGCATCGGCCAGCGTGTCGTGATCACTGGCGAGAATGCTGTCGAGCGACAGCAAATTGAGACGCTTGAGTTGATCGATCGCCTTCTCGACATTCGACCAGGCGGCGTTCTGCGTGAGCACCGCGCCGACGACGACCTCGAAGGCGGTATCCGCCGGCCACCACGACTGCTCGCCGTAAGCAGCGAGCAGATCGTCGTAGAGCTTGGCGAGTACCTTCGCGGGTGGAGCAAATGCAGGTGACTTGCGACTCGCCATCACATCACGAACGGATTGTGCCTAACGCTCGCGGCGCGACTTCCACGGTGAGCCGTGAGCAGACGGTTTCTTGGCCGGTGGCTTTTTGCCCGGCGTACGTTCCAGCGTGCCCCAGGGGCGTTTGTCGTTGAGGTCGACTACGTTGAGCAGCTCGCGCTTTTCTTCGGCGCTCAGTTCGCGCCACTGACCCGCTTTGACGCTGCTGTCGAGAAAGATCGGTCCGTAGCGCACGCGCTTCAGTCGCGACACGGTCGCACCGACCGCTTCCCACAGACGGCGCACCTCGCGCTTGCGACCTTCCATGATCACCAGGTGAAACCAATGGTTGGCGCCTTCGCCACCGGCATCGACGATGTCTTCGAAGCGCGCCGGCCCGTCTTCCAACTGCACACCTTCGACCAGTTGCCGCACCATGTCGTCGGTGACCTCGCCTTTGACGCGCACGGCGTATTCGCGATCGATCTGGGTGCGCGGATGCATCAGGCGGTTGGCCAGCTCGCCATCGTTGGTGAGCAGCAAAAGGCCCGCACTGTTTACGTCGAGACGACCAACGGCGATCCACCGGCCGTAGGGTAGACGCGGCAGACGATCAAATACGGTCTTGCGACCTTCTGGGTCGTTGCGCGTGACCAACTCGCCTTCCGGCTTGTTGTACAGAATCACGAATCGCTGGTTGCCGGCGAGGCGCTTGCCGCCCACCGGTCGACCGTCGACCTCGATGTGATCGTCAGGCGTTGCCCGGTCGCCCAGCTTGGCAATCTTGCCGTTGACCTTGACCTTGCCTTCGTCGATCAGCGCTTCAAGATAACGGCGTGAGCCGAGGCCGGCATTGGCGAGCAGTTTCTGCAGGCGCTCGCCACCCTTTGGATCAGACTTCATCGCTGCTCAGAATCGGCCGCTCACGCTTTTCGGCTTCGGCTTCGGCTTCGGCTTCGGCTTCGGCTTCGGCTTCGGCTTCGGCTTCGGCAAGTGTGTCCTCGGTCGCTTCTGCGTCAAGCGACTCGTCATCGCCCTCAGCGCCTTCTGCACCCTCTTCGCCCGCCTTGTCCGGATCGCTCAAATCCAGCTCGCGATTGATCTCGTCGAGATCGCGCAACTCGGCCAACGTCGGCAGTTCGTCCAACGACTTCAGGCCGAAGTAGTCGAGGAACTCTCGGGTGGTGCTGTACAGCGATGGTTTGCCGGGTACATCGCGATGCCCAACAACACGCACCCACTCGCGTTCGAGCAGCGTCTTCATGATGTTGGTGCTGACCGACACACCACGGATGTCTTCAATCTCGCCGCGTGTGATCGGCTGCCGGTAGGCGACCAGCGCGAGCGTTTCCATCAGCGCACGCGAATAGCGCGCCGGCTTTTCTTCCCACAGACGCGACACCCACGGCGAACAGTCGGCGCGCACCTGGATGCGCCAGCCGCTGGAGACCTCGGCCACCTCGATACCGCGACCTTCATAGTCCTGCGCCAGCGTTTCGAGCGCCTCGCGCAGCTCTTTCTTTTCCGGACACTCGATCTCGGTAAACAGCGTCTGCAATGCATCCAACGACAAGGGCCGACCGGCGGCGAGCAATGCCGCCTCGACGATATTCTTCAACTCAGGTGCAGCCATTAGCGTGCCTTCACATGGATCGGTGCAAACGACTCGGCCTGCACCAATTCAATCAACTGTTGTTTGATCAGTTCGAGTATCGCCATGAAGGTCACGACCACACCCTGGCGGCCTTCGCTGATATCGAACAGATCGGTGAACTGGGTGAACCGCTCGGCGTTGACCGATTCAAGTACGCGGCTCATACGCTCGCGCAACGACAAGGGCTCGCGCGCGACATGGTGACTGCTGAACATGTCCGCGCGGTGCAGCACATCTTTAAGTGCCAGCAGCACCTCTTTGAGGTCGACTTCCGGCGGGTCCTGGTCTATATGCTTGTGCGGCACCTCGACCACTACGGGGAACACGTCGCGCCCCAGTTGCGGCAGTGCCTCGATATCTTCGGCCGCCTGTTTGAAGCGCTCGTACTCCTGCAGTCGGCGAATCAGCTCGGCGCGCGGATCGTGCTCTTCTTCTTCGTCGGCCGGTGGACGCGGCAGCAGCATGCGCGACTTGATCTCGGCCAGCATGGCCGCCATCACCAGGTACTCGGCAGCGAGTTCGAGACGTAGATCCTGCATCAACTCGATGTATTCCATGTACTGCTTGGTGATATCGGCAATCGGAATATCGAGGATGTCGAGGTTCTGCCGCCGGATCAGGTACAGCAGCAGATCGAGCGGGCCTTCGAACGCATCGAGAAACACCTCGAGCGCGTCGGGCGGAATGTAGAGGTCTTTGGGCAGGTTGTACTGCGGCTGCCCCTGCACGACGGCAAAGGGCATCTCTTCCTGCTGCGGGGTTTTGACGGCTTCGGCTTGTGGCTCGCTCAATGCAGGGCTATCCGTTGTTGTCAGTAGTCGAGCGACATCGCGTGTCGGACTTCGTCCATCGTCTCGCGCGCCACTTCACGCGCCCGTTCGCAACCCTCGTTGATGATGTTGCGCACCAGGTCGGGTTGCTCGGCGTATTCCTTGGCGCGTTCCTGCATCGGTTTGAGTTCGGCGAGCACGGCATCGATCACCGGCTGTTTGCATTCGATGCAGCCGATGCCGGCCGACTTGCAGCCCTGCTGAACCCATTCCTGCACACCTTGGTCCGAATACACCTCGTGGAACTGCCACACAGGGCAGTTGGCCGGATCGCCCGGATCGGTACGCCGCACGCGCGCCGGATCGGTCGGCATGGTGCGCAGGCTCTTCTCGACGTCTTCGGGCATGGCGTCCAACGGTATGGTGTTGCCGTAGGATTTGGACATCTTCTGCCCGTCCAGCCCCGGCATCTTCGACGCCTTGGTCAGCAGCGGCTGCGGCTCGGGCAGGATTACCTTGCCACCGCCTTCGAGGTAGCCGAACAGACGGTCGCGATCGGCGATGCCGATATTCTGTTGCGATTCGAGCAAGGCACGCGCCGCTTCGAGCGCCGCTTCGTCGCCCTGCTCCTGGTAGGAACGCCGATAGCCGGCATACAGCTTGGCGTTCTTCTTACCCATCTTCTTGATCGCCTGCTCCGCCTTCTCTTCGAAGTCGGGTTCGCGGCCATAGATGTGATTGAAACGGCGCGCCACCTCGCGCGTGAGTTCGACGTGCACCACCTGGTCTTCACCGACCGGCACCAGGCCGGCGCGATACACCAGGATGTCGGCCGACTGCAGCAGCGGGTAGCCCAGAAAGCCGTAGGTCGACAGGTCTTTCTCTTTGAGCTTTTCCTGTTGGTCTTTGTAGGTCGGCACACGCTCGAGCCAACCCAGCGGCGTGATCATCGACAGCAGCAGGTGCAGCTCCGCATGCTCGGGTACGCGCGACTGCACAAACAGCGTCGCTTCGCCCGGGTTGACGCCGGCGGCCAGCCAGTCGACCACCATGTCCCAGGTGGCCTGCGGCACCTTGCTTGGATCGTCGTAATCCGTGGTCAATGCATGCCAGTCGGCGACGAAGAAGAAGCACTGGTACTCGTGCTGCAACTCGACCCAGTTGCGCAAAACCCCATGATAGTGACCCAGGTGCAAACGCCCGGTCGGGCGCATCCCGGATAGAACGCGTGCGTGTTGCGCAGCTACGGCAGCCAATTGATTACTCCACTCAAGACGGGACCGGCAGTATACCCAAGACGACGTCGCTGCCGGGCAGCAATCCGACCACGGCGACCACCATCGGCCACAGCAGCTGTCCCAGCACCTTGGTGACCAGCAATCCTATCAGGATGAACATCCCAAAAGGTTCGATCCGCGCGTACATTTTCGACAATTCGGCCGGCAGTAGCCCGGTCATGATGCGCCCGCCGTCGAGCGGCGGAATCGGCAGCAGGTTCAGCACCATCAGCATGACGTTGACGATCACGCCGGCGATGCCCATCAGCAGCAACGGCAGCGCCACGGCGTGCATTGTGTGCAGCAGGTTGTGCGCCAGCAGCAACAGCAGCGACCAGGCGACCGCCATCAGGAAATTTACGCCGGGACCGGCGGCTGCGACGATCGCCATGTCACGCTTCGGCGAGTTGAGGCGCTCGGGTACGACCGGCACCGGCTTGGCCCAGCCAATCACGAAGCCGGTGAAGCTCAGCATCAGCAGCGGCACCAGCACGGTGCCGATCGGATCGATATGCGCCAGCGGATTGAAGGTGATCCGCCCGAGTTTGCGCGCCGTCGGGTCGCCGAGGCGGTCGGCCATCCAGCCGTGTGCGGCCTCGTGAACGGTGACGGCAAAGATCAGCGGCAACGCCCAGACCGCGATCCACTGCACGAGGGATAATTCTTCCATGGCCGCGATTATATCGCTGCGTTGTGCCGCTGGCGCGCCTGCATGGGTCGCTTAGCCGGAACATTTCACCAGCCGAACAACGCCTTTGTTTTAAGTATCTGGAGCGGCAAGGATTTCCTTGAATCGTTATGCGAACACCACATGTACAGTTTGTACCCGGCGTCGTTCTTTTCGGATTCCTGCGGTTTCTCGCTCGCTGCGGCTTGGCTTTCAATCAAGCCATAGCGACGGCTATGACCTTTCGCTCCAAGCCGGCGCCTCAACGGCTGCGAAACGCGCCAGTTCTGCGAATACTGGTGAAGTGTTCGGGCTAGTCGGTGAACAGCGACACATCGCCCAGTCCGGCGCGCAGCACCTTGGGCGGGTCTTCGTGCAGATCGATCACGCTGGTCGGCTCATAGCCGCAGTAGCCGCCGTCGATGATCAGATCGACTGCATGGCCGAGGATTTCGCGCATCTCGTACGGGTCCATCATCGGCATGTCTTCGCCCGGCAGAATCAGCGTGCTGCTGAGCAGCGGCTCGTTGAGGTCGTCGAGCAGCGCCAGCGCCACCCGGTTGTCCGGGATGCGCACGCCGATCGTCTTGCGCTTGGCGTGCATCAGCCGCTTGGGAACCTGCTTCGTCGCCTGCAGGATGAAGGTGTACGGACCCGGCGTCAGGTTCTTGATCAGGCGGTGGGCCTGGTTGTCCATCTTGGTGTAGGCCGAGAGCTCGGACAGGCTGCGTCCGATCAGCGTGAAATTGTGCTGTTCATCGAGACGCCGGATCTGGCGAATACGATCCATCGCCGTCTTGTCGCCGATCTGGCAGCCGATGGCGTAACTGGAATCGGTCGGATAGATCACCACCCCGCCTTCGCGCACGATGTCCGCGGCATGACGAATCAACCGCGCCTGAGGGTTCTCAGGGTGGATCTGAAAAAACTGAGACATCTTAAATCAATGGCTTATCGGCCAATCCTTCCAAATTGGTTTACATCCCTGCGGTAGCTCGGGCAATCGACCGAGCTCGATCCAGGGCTGTTCCGGTCCGTGATAGTCGGAACCGGCGGATGCCAGCAAACCAAAATCACGCGCATGGTGCGCCATCGTGAAATAGTCGTCCTTGCTATGACTCCCCGAGACGACCTCAAGCGCCGCGCCGCCGACCTCGACGAATTCGCCGATCAGCCGCCGCAGCTTGGTTCGCGTAAGGGGGTATCGCGCCGGGTGTGCGATTACCGCTTGCCCACCCGACAGCCGAATCCAGCGCACCGCATCCTCGAGTTCGGCCCATTCGCCCGGCACATAGCCCGGCTTGCCGTTCACAAGGTACTTTTTGAACACGGCGCGCACATCGCTGGCGTGGCCATTATCCACCAGAAAACGTGCGAAATGGGTGCGACTGATCAAACGACCGTTGGATAGTGCGCGTGCGCCCTCGAATGCACCGTCGATGCCCTTGGCGGCCAGGCGCCGACCGATCTCTTCAGCGCGCCAATCGCGAAACTCGCGCAAACCTGCCAGGCCGGTATTCAGCCGCGTGTCGTCCGCGGCCACGTTCAGACCGACGATGTGGATCGTCAACGACTGCCAGGTGACCGAGATCTCGACACCCGGCACGAAACCGATGCCGACCTCGCGCGCCGCGTCGGCAGCCTCTGCGACACCCTCGAGCGTGTCGTGATCGGTCAGGGCCATCACCTCCACACCCCCGGCCTGGGCGCGGCAGATCAGCTCGCGCGGCGTCAGCGTGCCGTCGGAGGCAGTGGAATGGGCATGTAAATCAAATGAACTGCGCATAGCGCCGATTTTACAGGAACACCCGCGCCGCCGTTCGCCGACAAAGGCCGTGGTAATCGGCGCTGTGCACCCTGTGCGATCAACTGTGCGTGCTACACTTCCGCGCCATGAAAGTCCCGCCGGTCGACCTTTCCCACCTTCGAGAACGCTATCGCGAACTGGCCACGCGAGTGCACGAGCTATGGGAATCGTCCAACCTCGCCCACGACGACGTCGACACCCCGGAACTGTTGCGCGACGCGATGTCGCAGCTGATCGACATGCTGCGCCTGATCGGCACCGACGAGTCGCCGGCCGACAGCGCCGAGATCAACACGGTGGGTGAATACGGTCTGCACTTGATCGACGAACTGGCAAAGGTCGCGGCCAGCCTCGATCAGACCCGGCTCGCGTCGGAGATCGAACACCTGGCCATGCCGTTCGCCCTGTGGGTTGCGCGTCATGGCGGCGAGATCCGTCACTTGCAGCCGGTGGTCAACGCCCTGGCGCATTACGCCAACCAGGTCAGCCACCCGCAGGAGATGGCGGCGCTCTACACCCAGTGCTGCGAATTGATCGATGCGGTGAGCCCGGCGTGTGAAGATGCCTCGGGAACCGATCCACAACACCCGTGGCGCCTGCTGTTGCTCAATCGCGCGATTGTCGCCACCCGCAGCCACAATCCCGAACTCATGGAACCCGCCTTCGACGCCGTGGTCGAAATGCTGCCGAACGATGCCCGGGGATTCTTCGCCGAGGGGATGGAGCAGATCACCATCATCGATTATCCCGAAGCGGTACGCGATGTGATTCGGCGCTATTTTCTGATGTTTGCCTCGTCGCGGCGCCTGCACTAAAGGAACGACAACTGCCGATGAAGATGCTCGTCGACCTGTTTCCGGTCATTCTGTTTTTCGTCGCCTACAAACTGACCGATATCTACGTGGCTACGCAAGTCGCCATCGGCGCTGCCGTGTTGCAGGTGGCTTACCTAAAACTGCGCCGCGGTCGTGTCGAACCGATGCACTGGATTACGTTGGGTTTCTTGGTGGTCCTCGGTGGACTGACCCTGTTCCTGCATGATCCGACCTTCTTGAAATGGAAGCCAACCATCGTGAACTGGTTGCTGGGCGCCGGCTTCCTGCTGTCATCAATCTTCATGAAACGCGATCTGCTACGTCGCATGATGGATCAGTCGCTGACGCTGCCCGATGCCGTGTGGCGCAACCTGAACATCGCCTGGGTGGTGTTCTTCTTCGCCTCGGGCGCGATCAACCTGTTTGTTGCTTACAACTTCTCGGAAGACACCTGGGTAAATTTCAAGCTGTTCGGCTTCCTCGGCCTGACGCTGCTGTTCATGATCGCCCAGGGTTTCTATCTCGCGAAGTACCTGCAAGCCGATACCGATTCACCGCAAACGCAAGAGGATTGACGCCATGCTTTACTGCATCGTTGGCACCGATGTAGCCGACAGCCTGCCGCTGCGCAAGAGTGCGCGCGAAGGCCATCTGCAGCGACTCGAACAACTTCAGCAGGAAGGCCGCCTGGTACTGGCCGGCCCAAACCCGGCGGTCGACAGCAATGATCCCGGTGAGGCCGGATTCACCGGCAGCCTGATCGTCGCCGAGTTTGCCGACCTGGATGCCGCCAAGGCCTGGGCCGATGCCGATCCGTACATCGCCGCCGGCGTCTATGCCGACGTGATCGTCAAACCCTTCAAACAAGTCTTTCCCAAATAACGCCGCCAAGGCGTCAGGAGAAAACCGCAATGCGAATCACCGCAACTCGATTCGGCGCACTGGTCTTGTGCCTTGGGCTCGCCGTGCCGGCGACCGCCGAACAGACTGCCACCGAGGATCAGGCAGCCCAGGAAACCACCGAACCGCAAACCATCGTGACGATCGATGGCAAGCCGATCACCAACCTGCATTTTGCGCTGTTCGTCACCCAGACCGGTCGCCAGCCGGAGGATGCCGAGTCGCAGATCGACCTGTTGAACGAGATGATCAACAACTTCATGGTGGCCGAATCGGCAGAAGGCCAGGCCCTGGCCGAAGAACCCGAGGTCAAAGCGGCGTTGGAAGTGGCGCGCGCCCGCCTGTTGGCGCAGAGCTTCATCCGCTCGGAGATCGCCAAGGTCAAGATCGACGAAGACGAAATCAAGAAGATCTACGACGAACAATACGGCAACAAGAAACGTCAGGAATTCAAGGCGCGCCACATCCTGCTCAATAGCGAAGAAGACGCCAAGGCCCTGATCAAAGAGCTGGATGGCGGCGCCGACTTTGCCGAGCTGGCCAAACAGCGCTCGATCGGACCGAGCAAGACAGTCGGCGGCGACCTGGGCTGGTTTGCACCTGACGAGATGGTTGCGGAGTTCGCCGACGCAACTGCTGCGCTGGAAGACGGCGCCTACAGCAAGGCGCCGGTTCAGACCCAGTTCGGCTGGCACGTGATCCTGCGTGAAGAGAGCCGCGAGTCGCCCCCGCCTTCGTTGGATACGGTACGCGCCGAGATCACGCAGAAGATCCAGCAGGAACAGGTGACCGAGGCGGTATCGGCAATCCGCAAGAAGGCCAATATCGAAGTTCAGGAAGCCGCCCAGTAAGCAAAACAAAACCCGCCGGCACGTGCTGCCAGGCGGGGTTTTTTATCGGCCTACTCGTTCAGCTGTCGTCTTTCTTGGGCGCCTTGCCGATCCGGCTGATCGGCACCACGTCGGCCGGCGCCGGTTCGTCGGTGAAGTAAGGACGCTCCTGGGCAACGCCTGCCGCATCGGCCAACTCGCGCTCACGCAACGAGATCAGGCCGAGGCAATGCCGCACGTCCTGGATGGTCTGGTCTGACAGGGGGTGTTTCATCGCCCGGCTGGGCGGGGTCGTGTCCTTGATGATCTGCGCCAATACCTTGCGCATCACCACCAGGATTTCTCGTTCTTTGCGGCTCTCATCGCTCATGATGATCCGGGCTCCGTAGCTTGATTGCCGACAGGATACCCGAATCGTCCTGACCAAAGCCATGCAGCCCGTGAGCCAATATCGGCCCACGGACACCTGAACGAATTACATCTACTTGAAAATGGTCTCGATCGAGAAACCTTCCTGCTCGAGGATACCGCGCAAGCGTTTGAGCGCATCCATCTGGATCTGGCGCACGCGTTCACGCGTGACGCCGAGTTCGTTGGCCACCTGTTCGAGCGTCGAGTTCTCGTAGCCATGCAATCCGAAACGCCGCTCGACGACCTCGCGCTGCTTATCATTCAGCTTGGCCAGCCAGGCATCGAGGTGACCGGAGATATCATCCGCCTGGATGTGCTCGGTGGGATCGGTCGCGCTTTCGTCGGCGATCGTATCGAGCAGCGGCTTGTCGGCGTCTTTGCCGTAGGGCGTGTCGACCGAGGTCACGCGTTCGTTCAGGCCGAGCATGCGTTTGACCTCGTCGATCGGACGGTCGAGTAGATCGGCGATCTCCTCGGCGGTCGGTTCGTGGTCGAGGGTTTGCGTAAGTTGACGCGCCGCACGCAGGTAGACGTTGATCTCTTTGACCACATGAATCGGCAGGCGGATCGTGCGCGTCTGGTTCATGATCGCGCGCTCGATCGTCTGGCGAATCCACCAGGTCGCGTAGGTCGAGAAACGGAAACCGCGTTCAGGGTCGAACTTTTCAACCGCGCGAATCAGCCCGAGATTGCCTTCCTCGATCAGGTCGAGCAATGCCAACCCACGGTTCATGTAGCGCCGCGCAATCTTCACCACCAGGCGCAGATTGCATTCGATCATGCGACGGCGTGCCGAGGCGTCACCCTTTTGCGCCAGGCGCGCGTAGTACACCTCTTCTTCGGCGGTCAGCAGTTTGGAAAATCCGATTTCGTTGAGATACAAGCGTGTTGCATCCAACTGGCTATCGGGCACCTCGCCGGCAGCGTACTTCTTTTCGCTGTCGTCGTTATCGTCGTTATCGTCGTTGTCGTCATTCGACGATTCGGCTTTTACCTCGTCGTCGCCATCAACTTCCAAATCTTCTTCGAGATTTTCAATATCGTCATCGACCTCTACGTCGGCTTCCTCGCGCTTAGCGGGCATGCGACCCCTCCATCACTTTTGTGACTACGTGAACCAAAGGTGCAGTAACTGCCGGCTTTACAGTCTGGGCAACAACCCTTTCGGATCGACCGGTTTACCGTCACGTCTGATTTCAAAATGCAGTAGTGCGTCGCCGTTATTCGCGGTACCCATCTCTGCAATCTTCTGTCCTTTGGTGACCTGGTCGCCTTCCTTGACCAGGATCTTTCTGTTGTGTCCGTAGGCACTCAGATATTTATCATTATGTTTGATGATAATAAGCCGCCCATAGCCGATCAGTCCACTACCGCTGTAGACCACGCGTCCCCCTTCGGCGGCTTGAATCGTGTTCCCAATCCGACCGCCGATCTTGATGCCGCGACGCGACGGATCAGAGGCATTGAACTGCGATACGATTTTTCCTCTCACCGGCCATGCCCATGCAAGGTACGTCGGACCACTTTTGGTCGATGTGGGTTTTGCCACGGGCGGTGTAGATTTCTTCGGCGGGGACGTTTTGGCCGAGGTACGTGGCTTCGTTTTCGGCAGCGGCGTGGCCGTCGATCGCGTCGGTGGGCGCGTAGCCGGCAGCGCGCGCGTCTGCGTCGATGAGCGATGCGAGGTGGCCGACGATGCACGGCGCGTCGTGGGTGCCGACAATCTTAGGGTTTGCCCGGGGTAGATGCGGTAAGGCGGGCGAATACCGTTCCATGCAGCGACCAGGCGGTAATCGATGCCCTTCTGCCAGGCTATACCGTAGAGGGTGTCGCCGCGTTGCACGCGGTAGACATCACCGCTTACCGTCGGACGCGGCGCCGGTGCGGTGCGGGCCGGCGGTTTGGCACCGCGCGTTTCTACCGGCGCACGCCAACTCGCTGTGCAACCGGCAAGCATCGCGACGATCAACAGCGAGCAGAGCAATGCCGGCAGGTTTCCCTTCCTGAGAGACCTGTAGGGTTGCCCGCGTGTCCAGAAGGTTGCCTGCTTCAAGATCCCCGCTTCTTCAGCGCATACTTAATAACGATACACCAGCACTATGATGACGATGGCGGCGACCGTCAACCAACCCAGCCAGTCGACCCAACGGTGCAGTTTCGCTTCCATCGACTCACCGCCCCAGGCCATCAGCAACGACACCAGATAAAAGCGCATACCGCGTCCGATGAACGATGCCAGCACGAACGGCAGAAACGCCATGCTGAGCACACCGGCGGTGATCGTAAAGACCTTGTACGGGATCGGTGAAAAGCCGGCGGCGAAGATGGCGACGAAGCCCCACTCTTCGAACCACTGCTTGGCCAATGCGAAAGGTTCGGCGTAACGGCCTTCCGTCAGCAGCGACTGCACCAACTCGAAGGCAAACATGCCGATCAGGTAACCGAAGATACCGCCGGCGACCGAGGTGAGCGTGGCCAGCGTGGCAAACCACACGGCGCGCTTGGGTTGCGCCAGACTCATCGGCGCCAGCATCACGTCGGGCGGAATCGGAAAGAATGACGATTCGGCGAAACTCAGGCCACCGAGATACCACGGCGCATGCGGATGGCGCGCCCAGACCATCGCCTTGGCGTACAACGACGAAAAGATTTTCACTCAGATGACTCCGCCGAGCAGAGGAACAAAACTGACGCGCTCCAACATCTCATGCTCGTAGCCGTCATCGGTGCGATGCACACGCACCAGGGCCTGCTGATCGCGCAAACCGATCGGCAACACCATGCGTCCGCCGGGACGCAGCTGTTCGACCAAGGCGAGCGGTATCCCTTCCGGTGCTGCGGTCACGATAATGCCGTCGAACGGCGCGTACTCGGGCAGCCCCATTCCGCCGTCGGTGTGTTTGGTCACGATGTTACGAATCTTCAGTGCCTGAAAACGCCGCCGCGCCTGATCGAGCAGTACCTTGATGCGCTCGACGGTGTAGACGCGGCGCACCAAGGGTGCCAACACGGCAGTCTGATATCCGGACCCGGTGCCCACTTCGAGAATGTTTTCCAGCGGTCCTTCGGCGATCAGCGCCTCGGTCATACGCGCGACGATGTAGGGTTGCGAGATGGTCTGGCCGTTGCCGATCGGCAGCGCCGTGTCTTCGTAGGCACGACTGGCCAGCGCTTCATCGACGAACATGTGACGCGGCGTGTTGCGCATGCTGTCGAGCACGCGCGTATCACGCACACCCTCGTCGCGCAGACGCTGAATCAGACGCTCGCGCGTGCGTTGCGAGGTCATGCCGATGCCTTGATTCAGCGGCGTCATACGCCGGCCTCCAACCAGGCGGCAAGATCCGGTAGCGCCTGGTGTCGGGTCAGATCCACCTGCAAGGGAGTGATCGAGACAAATCCGTTTCTCACCGCGTAGAAGTCGGTGCCGGGACCGGCATCCTGTTCTGCGCCAGCTGGGCCCACCCAGTAAATCGGTCTCCCGCGCGGGTCTTCGGATTTCACCACCGGCTCTGCCTTGTGGCGGTGCCCCAGGCGGGTCGCTGCATATCCCTGCAGCTGATCGAACGGGATATCGGGTACATTCACGTTCAGAATCGAATCCGACGCGATCGGCTGCTCGCACAAACGCTTCACCAGCATGGCGGCCACGCGAGCGCCGGTATCGAAATGCTGCGGCGTGTGCGACGACATCGACACGGCGATCGCTGGATATCCCAAAAACCGTCCCTCGGTCGCTGCCGCCACGGTACCCGAGTAGAGCACGTCGTCACCCATGTTGGCGCCGGCATTGATGCCGGAAACGACCATGTCCGGCTCCTGTTCGAGCAATCCGGTAATCGCCAGGTGCACGCAGTCGGTCGGCGTGCCGTCGACCCGGATAAAACCGTTCTCCGCGGTCGCAGCACGAATCGGTATCTCCAGCGTCAGCGAGTTGCTCGCACCGCTGCGGTCGCGGTCCGGCGCGACCACCACCGTGTCGGCGATCGTCGCCATCACATCGTGCAGTGCCTTCAGGCCCGGTGCCTGATAGCCGTCGTCGTTACTGAGGAGAATTCGCATGCCGTCCTAGTTGTGCCCCGCCCCCAACTGCGGGCCGGTCTTGAAGCCGCCGATGATACTGCAAACCGTGCACCGCCTCACCTTGATCTATGGTTGGGAACCCGTTTCAATCGACAGCATGGGCGATCCACCTGACACCCCCGAAAACGACGACAGCGACTTGTTTCAGACCGCGATGGGCGACGTTGAGCCGATCACGCCGGAGCAGGTCGAGCCGTACCGTAAGAAACGTCGCCCCGAGCCGCTCAACCTGCCGGTGGGCGACGAACAGGAAGATGAACTCGCCGACCTGGCGATCGAAACCGGCGAGTTCCTCGAGTTCCGCCGCCCGGGCATCCAGAACCGCCTTTTCCGCGACCTGCAGCGCGGCGTGATCGAACCCGAAGGCACGCTCGATCTGCACGGGCTGCGCGTGCACGAGGCCAAGCCGGCCCTGGTGCGGTTTCTGAACTACCACCGCGACATCGGTCGACGTTGCGTGCGCATCATCCACGGCAAAGGTCGCGGATCCGGCCAGCAGCCCGTACTCAAGCAGAAAACCAACCAGTGGCTGCGGCAGCGCGAAGACGTGCTGGCGTTCGCCACCGCACCGCGCTGGGACGGCGGCACCGGTGCGGTCTACGTGCTGCTATCGGGCAAGTTTCGTCGCACCGATTGATCCGACGCGCACAACCCGAATCCCGTTCCTCGCCGCTCACCCGCAGTCGCCGAACCGCTTGGCCTGCATCTTGCTGAATTCCGCTCACAGAGAACGATGACGGAGATTCACCATGCTCGAACGTTACCGCATTGAAGCGCTTTCGCTGGCCGTGCTGACCGCGGTCGCCATTCAGGTTTTTGCCCCCGGCTCCGGCCTGATCGCGATCGTTTCGGGCTTTTTCCTGGTTCTTGGCGGCACATTGCTGACCGCGCTGATGAGCCACTCGGGCAGCTCGATCAAGATGCTGTGGCAACTGGTCGTGGATTTTCGCCGCCAGCCGAAGGACCTGGGCGACGACGAGCAAAGCCTGCAACGCTTCTTCCATGCGGCAAATGCTTTCCGCCGCGGCGAAATCCGGCCGGCCGAGGTCACCGCCCGCAAGATTGCCGAACCGGTGCTGCGACGCGGCACCCAACTCGTACTTGACGGCTTTCCGCGCGAGCAGATCAGCCTCGCCTTACAACGCCAGATCGCCGAAGAACGCGACCAACTGCGCCACCCGGTCGACATGTTGCGCGCCATGAGCAACTACGCGCCGGCATTCGGCATGCTCGGCACCCTGCTCGGCCTGGTGCAAATGCTGTTCGGCCTGGGCTCGGGCGACCTGGGCAGTATCGGTGCGGCGACCGGATTCGCCATGCTGACCACCGTGTACGGCCTGGTGCTGTCGAACCTCGTGTTCAAGCCGCTTGCCAGCCAACTCGAACAACGCGGCCGCCGCGTGATCAACCGTCGCGTGGCCCATCTGCAGGCCATCATGATGCTGTTCGATCGCCAGCACGCCGAGCTGATCCGCGAGATGATGGATGAACTCAACGCGCTGCAGGATATGCAGAAGGTGTCGCTGCAACTGCAACTGGCGAAGGCACACGCCTGATGTCGCATTTCGACGCAGCCATCCCGTCCAACGGCCAGTCGCCGCTGGACGCGCTCAACTGGTACTCCTGGGATACCGAGAAGTCGGAAACCAGTTGGCTGCTCACCTATGTCGACGTACTCAGCATCATCCTGGTGGTAATGGTGGTGCTGCTCGGGCACACCGCGATCATGCAAACCGAGTTGATCGAGACCGAACCCGACAAGCGCCTGGCCGTGCCGGTCGAACCTGCCAAGGTGACTGCACCGGCGAAGCCGAAAACCGTAACGCGCCCACTACGCATCCCGCCGCCGCTGACGATCGAGCTGCCTGAAGATTCAGCGTCGCAGCCCGGCTTTCTGACCACCGCGGTGAACGAGCCGGTGACACAGATCGTCGAACCGCCGCTGGCCACGCCGGCAGCACCCCGCGAAACCATGTCGGACTTGCTGGCAACCACTGCCCTGCTCGATCTGCAATCGCCGATGTGGCTGCCCACCCCCGTAGCGGCGCCGGCGGCGCTCGACGAGCCACTGGCCCCATCGGCCGTAGCAGAAGCTCCCGCCGACTCGGCCCAGACCCGTCTGGTCAATGCAATCGAGAACACCCTCGGCAACGAAGTCAGAATCACCCCGCAGGAACGCGGCGTTTCGCTGGAAATCGCCGAGGTGATCCTGTTCGACTCCGGCAAGGCTGAGCTGAAACCGCACGCCACACCCGTGCTGCAACAGATCGCGCTGTCGTTGAAAGAGGCAGTCAACGCCGAGATCTCGATCGAAGGTCATACCGATGACCGTCCGATCCACCACGGTCGCTTCGCATCGAACTGGGAGCTGGCCGCGGCACGCGCGAATCAGGTCACGCACTTCCTGTTGAACGCCGGCCTGGATGCCGATCGTGTACGCTCGATCAGCTACGGCGATGCCAAGCCGATCGCCGACAACGCCACCGCGGCAGGTCGCGCCGCCAACCGCCGCGT
>MWSD01000016.1_pt1 | contig 32988 bp, 27 predicted proteins | sample 1021921 | NCBI WGS metagenome assembly MWSD01 (sample SAMN06338133, study PRJNA374545) | mollusc metagenome | biome: marine bay; material: sediment; isolation source: gill 40 cm from animal B | host: Kuphus polythalamius | place: Philippines: Mindanao | collected 2011-09-12 | reverse complement strand
GTAATCAACAGCAGCACGATCAGGATGTCGACAAACCCGCGCGGATTGTCGGCAAGCGGGATGCCTCCCACGTTGATGCCGAACAGGCCGGTCAGGAATCCCAAAGGCAGAAACACCGCAGCGACGACTGACAGCACATACATGCGTGAATTCAGTTGCTCGGAGAGCTTATTGCCGAGCTCTTCCTGGGTGACGGCAGCGCGTTCGCGCGCTGCATCCAGATCTTCGACATAGCGCGTAACCCGATCGGCCTCTTCGCGCAGACGCAACAGATCGCGATCCTCGAACCAACTCGTGCGCATTACGGTAAGTTGCGCCAAGGCATCGCGTTGCGGCGCAACGTAGCGACGCAATGCGATGATCTCTCGTCGCAGGTCATTGAGTTGAGCACGCAACTGCCGGCTTTCTTCAACCAAGACTCTATCCTGTAGCGCGTCCACTTCGTCATCGATATCGCCGATCACGCCGGCCATACGTGACACCAGGCGTTGCGCGAGCTGCACGACAAAATCGCCGGTACTGGTCGGGCCATGGCCTTGTTCGATAGCGGTACGCAGATCGTGGACTGAGAGCAGCCTGCGGATACGCACCGTGATGATACGGCTCTCTTCCAACCACACGCGGATCGAAACCATGTCTTCCGGATTGGCGCCGGGATTCAGGTTGACTCCGCGCAGAAACAGCATCACGCCACCACCCATCTGCGCACATCGCGGCCGGGTATCTTCAGCAAGCAGCGCATCGACCACCAGGGGATCGAGGCCGCTTTGTTCGCGCAGCCAATGTCGACTGTCTTCCGAATCACGATTCAGATGCACCCACAGCAACCCATCGCCTGGATTCCACGTGGCCACCTCCGCCCAATCAAAGCGGCTCCCCTTACCGTCGCCGTCGATCAAATAAGAGAAAACCAGGCCATCATCATGCATATCGCCCCCGTCGTTCGATCTGTAGCTGTTTCTGTCGCAAGCACTCAACCACGCACTATACCGGCCGGATCGCCGTTTTCGACGTCGCCCCGCCACCGCGGCGTTGCGTCCAATTGCCGCAAGCTATTGACGCCTTTGGAAAGTGCAATTGGTCTCGCGAACAGCGGCCGGCTATACCTATCAACAGACAGCAATAACCACGTGGTTCGTGCCACAGGAGAAAATACCGATGTCGACAGAGAGCAAGTGCCCTTTTCATCATACCGCCGGCGGTGGTATGTCCAATCGCGACTGGTGGCCGAACCGTTTGAACCTCGACATCCTGCGTCAGCAGTCGTCGAAGTCGAACCCGATGGACGAAGACTTCAACTACGCCGAGGCATTTCGCAGTCTCGATCTCGATGCCGTCAAAAAGGACCTGCACGCACTGATGACCGATTCGCAGGAGTGGTGGCCGGCGGATTACGGACACTACGGACCGTTCTTCATCCGCATGGCATGGCACAGCGCCGGAACCTATCGAACCAATGACGGGCGCGGTGGTGCAGCGACCGGCAACCAGCGATTTGCACCGATCAACAGCTGGCCGGACAACGTCAACCTCGACAAAGCACGCCGACTGCTGTGGCCCATCAAGCAGAAATATGGCCGCAAGATCTCGTGGGCTGACCTGTTCATTCTCACCGGCAACGTTGCACTTGAATCCATGGGGTTCAAAACCTTCGGATTCGCCGGTGGCCGCGAAGACATCTGGGAACCCGAAAAAGACATCTACTGGGGCAATGAAGACGAATGGCTCGCCACGAGTGACAAGCCGAAAAGCCGCTACAGCGGTGAACGCGATCTGGAAAACCCGCTGGCAGCCGTACAGATGGGCCTGATCTACGTGAACCCCGAAGGCCCGGATGGCGAGCCCGACCCGCTGGCCTCGGGCCGTGACGTACGTGAGACCTTCGCGCGCATGGCGATGGACGACTACGAAACCGTGGCGCTGACGGCTGGCGGTCATACCTTCGGCAAGTGTCACGGCGCCGGCGATGCCGCACTGGTCGGGCCTGAACCGGAAGCTGCCGGCATCGAGGAACAAGGCCTGGGCTGGCGCAGCAGTCACGCCAGCGGCAAAGGCGGCGACCAGATCGGCAGCGGTCTTGAGGGGGCCTGGACACCGACGCCAACGACCTGGGATATGACCTATCTCGATATGTTGTTCGGCAACGAGTGGGAACTGACCAAGAGCCCGGCGGGTGCATGGCAATGGACGCCGAAAGAGACCACCGACAGCAACCAGGCACCCGCGGCCGAAGACGCCTCGCAGAAACGGCCGATCATCATGACCACGGCCGACATGTCGATGCGTATGGATCCGGCCTACGAACCGATCGCGCGCCACTTCCACGAAAACCCGGAAGAGTTCGCCGACGCCTTTGCACGCGCCTGGTTCAAACTGACCCACCGCGACATGGGCCCACGTTCGCGCTACCTCGGCCCGGAGGTTCCGGCCGAAGAACTGCTATGGCAGGACCCGATTCCCGAAGTCGACCACGAACTGATCGATGACGGGGATGTCGCCGCCCTCAAGTCCAAGCTTCTCGAGACCGGCCTGTCTGTGTCGGACCTGGTTGCCACGGCCTGGGCCTCGGCGTCGACCTATCGCGGTTCGGACATGCGTGGCGGCGCGAACGGTGCGCGCATCCGACTCGCGCCGCAAAAGGACTGGGAGGTGAACCGTCCGCAGCAACTGGCCACAGTGCTCGAGGCAATGGAACGCGTGCAGCGTGAATTCAACGAAGCACAGTCCGGCGGTAAAAAAGTGTCTTTGGCCGACCTGATCGTGCTCGGCGGATGCGCAGCGATCGAAAAAGCAGCGAAAGACGCGGGCCATTCGGTCACCGTTCCTTTCTCAGCCGGGCGCATGGATGCATCGCAGGAACAGACCGACATTGAGGCATTCGAGGTACTCCAGCCCGTGGCCGATGGCTTCCGCAACTATCAGAAAGCCAAGTACGCCTGCTCGGCCGAAGAGATGCTGCTGGATCGGGCACAACTGCTGACGTTGACGCCGCCCGAACTGACCGTATTGATCGGCGGCATGCGCGCATTGAATACCAACGTAGCGAATTCAGGAGACGGCATCTTTACCGACCGGCCCGAGACCCTGACCAATGACTTCTTCGTCAACCTGCTCGACATGGGCACGGTTTGGAAGCCGATGTCTTCGGATAACGACATGTTCGAAGGGACCGATCGCAAAACCGGCGAAACCCAGTGGACGGCTACCCGGGTCGACCTGATCTTCGGCTCGAACTCCGAACTGCGTGCCTTGGCCGAGGTTTACGCGACGGCGGACGCGCAAGAGAAGTTCGTCAACGACTTCGTCGCCGCCTGGAACAAGGTCATGAACCTGGATCGTTTTGATCTGGCCTGATATCGAGTGAACGATGGGCATCCAGCGCAGGCGTGCTGGGTGCCCACGCGCGAATCGTCGCTATCGGGCCGTAAAGCGGTGATCCTGATCCATCACGTAATACAGCACGTCGATGCGCGCCTTTTCCGAACCCGTCGGTTGAGCGCCTCGCAACTCCGCGATCCGTTTGTTCGCCCATGCAAGGGCTGCCGATTCACCCGAGCTGGTTTTCGATTCGAAAAAACTGCTCAGTTCCTGCACCAGATCATGCACCCCGTCTTGCACGCCGACGATCTCGTCATTCACTGCACGTAGCCGGCTGGGTACCGTATAGATGGTTTGTGCGAGGAAGACGGCAAGGCCATGTTTCGCCTCGCTCCGATTGTGGAACGGCCCGACCAGTTCGCCTTCGCGGGTCTGAAAATACCAATCGCCGTTTTCACTGAACAATCGCTGGCTTCTGAAAGGATAACTCTGCTCTTCACCGTAGCGGATCAGTTGCATGCCCCATCCCTCCCAGGCGGATATTCAGAAACAAAAACAGCCTCGATCGCTATCCGATGTGGATCGGAAGCGATGTTCCTTCTCGCTTGCGTGAGGAATTATGTTCGCATGGGGTGGCACAGCAATGCTGTGGCGGGCGGGTGAAATGTGACAGCCTTGGCTTTTTCAACGCCAAATAAGCTGGGGGCTTTACCTGGCTTAATATCGATCGTCGATCAATGGTGGCCGGCGCGCTGCCGACAGCGACGGGATGCCGATCGGCTAACAGATACGTGGCAGGGGATCGTCCTCGAGTTCCTCGAGCACGCGCTCGCCGCCCAGTTCGGTAACCAAAACGACGCGCTGCTTGCCTGAACAGACCGTACCGATGCAACTGGCGTGCTCGCCTTTACTCAGCATCCGCCAGCGCGTCAGCAGGCGGTCGGCATCCTGTTCACTGACCACAGCCACCACCCTGCCCTCGCAGGCGAGGAACAAGGGATCGTATCCGAGCATCTCGCAGACCGCCGAGACCGGCTCGCGCACCGGGATCGCGGTCTGTTCGAGTCGAACCTGCAGACCGGTAACGTGCATCAGCTCATGCATAACGGTGGCGAGTCCGCCACGGGTCGGGTCGCGCATGAAACGCAGCCCGTCGAATTCCAACGCTGCCTGCGTCAGAGGCAGAACGCTCGCCGCATCCGACTGCAGGTCACCACGCATACCGAAGGCCTCTCGCGCCAGCATCACGGCTACGCCATGATCGCCGACCGGGCCACTGACCAGGATGCGATCGCCGGTCCGAATAGCGGACATCTTCAACACCTTGGCCTTGGGCGCGATACCGACGCCGGTAGTGGCGAGGTAGAGGCCTCCGCCCTCGCCGCGCCGTACCACCTTGGTATCCCCGGCGACGACGGCCACGCCCGTATCTTTAGCGGCCTCGGCGATCGACATCACGATACGCTCGAGCAGCTGCACTTCGAGGCCTTCTTCGATAAAGGCGTTGAGTGTCAGGTAGAAAGGCGTAGCACCCGCCACCGCCAGATCGTTGCACGTTCCGTGCACGGCAAGAGAACCGATGTTGCCGCCGGGGAACTCCAGCGGCTGCACGGTGAATCCATCGGTGGTTATCAGCGTGCGGCCACGCGGCAACTCGATCGGCGCGGCATCGAGGTGAACATCGAGGATGGGATTTCCACGGCCGAGGTGGCGGGCAAAAACACTGTCGATCAGCTCGCGCATCAAGCGCCCGCCGTTGCCATGGGCAAGACCGATGTGGCTATCGTGCACGTTCAACTCCTGCGGCTTACTGCTCTCGACACTGCCGCTATACGAATGCCAACTCCACTTTACCTGTTTGCACTAAATCAGTTTAGGGTGCGCCCTTATTATTTTCGGGACGTCACCGCACCTTGACCTGCAACATCTCCTCGCCGTCTTCGTCGGTCAGATGAACAGCGCACGCAATACAGGGATCGAAACTGTGGATCGTGCGCAGGATTTCAACCGGTTGTTTGGGATCGTGCAACTCATGATTGTCGGCCAATGCAGCCTCGTAAGCACCGGCCTGGTTCTGCGGGTCGCGCGGACCGGCATTCCAGGTCGATGGCACCACGGCCTGGTAGTTATCAATTTTCTCATCTTTGATCACGATGTAATGCGCCAGGCCACCACGCGGCGCTTCCATGAAGCCCACACCCTTGGCCTCACTCGGCCAGCTGGAAGGCTCCCATAAGGTCTCATTGAAGGTGCGCGTGTTGCCGGCCTTGATGTTGGCCATCAGTGAATCCATCCAGCTCTGCATCTTGTCGGCGATCAACTTGGTTTCGAGCGTCCGCGCGGCTGTGCGTCCCAGGGTCGAGAACAAGGCACGCTTGTCGGCGCCGAGCTTGCCCAACGTGTCGTCGACCAGGGCGCGGGTTGCCTCGTCACCCTTGGCATACAGCACCAGCACCCGTGCCAGCGGACCAACCTCCATTGGCTTGCCTTTCCAACGTGGCGACTTCAACCACGAATAGCCGTCGTCGACATTGAGTTGCTTGTACGGGGTATCGGGCCCGCCGCGGCCCTGGTAGTCGAACTTGGTCTCGCCCTTCCACGGGTGCAGCCCCTTGTCGTTGCCATCCTCGTAGTCGTACCAGCTGTGCGCCACGAACTCCTGGATCTCGGCATCGGCGCGCATGTCGACTTCCTGCACCTCGTTGAGGTTACGGTCGACGATCGCACCCGGCGGGATCCACCAGCTGCCGGGGTCGCGCAGGTTGGTGCCCGCTTCGGCAGACGGGAAATCGCCGAACACCAGGAAGTTGCCGAGCCCTTCGCCGCGATAGAACCAATCCTTGTAGAAGCCGGCGACGGCCAACGTGTCCGGCACGTAGACCTGGTCGACGAAGGTGCGCATCTTATCGATGATGGTTTGCACCAACGCCAATCGGCTGGCGTTGACCGCTGAATCCGAATCGAGATCGATTGGGTTGGGCGTACCGCCGACCAGGAACATCGGGTGCGGGTTCTTGCCGCCGAACACTGCATGCAGCTTGACCACGTCGCGCTGCCATTCGAGCGCCTCGAGGTAATGCGATACCGCCATCAGGTTGGCCTCCGGCGGCAGCTTGTAGGCCGGGTGCCCCCAATAGGCCTTGGCGAAGATGCCCAGCTGACCGGCCTCGACGAAGGTCTTCAGCCGTTTCTGCGTGTCCGCGAAATAGCCCGCCGAGGCCTTCGGCCAGTTCGACAAGCTCTGCGCCAGCTCTGCGGTCGCTTTCGGATCGGCCTGCAAGGCGCTGACCACGTCCACCCAGTCGAGTGCATGCAGGTGGTAGAAGTGCATCACGTGATCGTGCACATACTGCGCGGCGATCATCAGGTTACGGATCAGTTGCGCGTTCGGCGGGATCTCGTAGTTCAGTGCATCTTCCACTGCGCGCACGGAGGCGATGCCGTGCACCAAGGTGCACACACCGCAGATACGCTGCGCATAGGCCCAGGCATCGCGTGGGTCGCGCCCCTGCATGATCAACTCTATGCCACGCACCATGGTTCCCGACGAGTAGGCGGCATCGATCTGCTTGCCGTTCATCTGCGCCTCGATGCGCAGGTGCCCCTCGATGCGGGTGATCGGATCGACAACGACACGTTCAGTCATTTTCGTTACCTTTTTGTTGGTCTCGCCGACCGGCTCCTTGATGCCGATCGCTGTTGTGCCTCAAGAGACGCGTCAATGGGTTGTCGGCTGGTGCTCGGGCAACGCCTCGGCCACTAATTCGACCAGCGATTCGATACCCTTGTCCCATCCCGATCGCATCGCACCGTTCAGAAAATTGAGGCGGCAGCTTCCGCATGCCGTAACCACCGAGTCGGCACCGGTCTTCTCAACCTGGTTGATCTTGATCTGGAACGCCTTCTGCCGCAGGTCCGCCGCGCTGTTGATCAGGAATACCCCGGCGCCGCCGCCGCAGCACCAGTTCAGTTCCTTCGACGACTCGACCTCGCGGAAGTCGACGCCAAGTGCATCCAATACCCAGCGCGGCTCTTCGATCGTGCCCGAATGGCGCGCGAGCTTGCACGGATCGTGGAAGGTGACCTTGCGTGAGCGCCCCAAGGCGTTCAGCTTGAGCCGCCCCGATTTCACCTCGCGGCCGAGGAATTCGGAGATCGCCAACACCTCGAACGGCAGCGGTCCGCCGTGTTCGTTGGCGGCCTCCCAACGCATCGAGGGATAGGCATGTCCGCATTCGGGAATGATCACGGTCTTGGCGCCGCAGGCATTGGCGGCCGCGATGATGCGCTCGGACGCCGCCTTCTGTACCCGCTCATAACCTGACAGCAGGCCGAAGTTGGCTGCCTCGTAACCGTCGGAACGCAAGGTCCAGTCGAGACCGAGATGATTCATGATGCGCGCCGTCGCGATCAGGCCATCGGTGAACAACAGGATATCGATGACGCTGGTGGTGATCAGGATGTCGGCCTTCTCTTTGTCCAGCGGGATGTCGAGGCCCGACTCCTGCAGTTTCATGATGGCGCCTTTCATCTGTTCCGGTCCGACACCGAACAGCGACTCGTGGCCACCCTGCTCCTGTTCCATCGCCATCAGCTCGGCGGGAATCATGCCGGCGTTGGCCATGCCCTGACGCATCACGTTGACCATGCCGGCGATGTTGATACCCATCGGGCAGACCATCGAGCAGCGTCCGCATTCGGTACAACTGTCGTACACCAGCTCCTGGCATTCCTGCAGTTCCTTGACGGTGATGTCGTAGGTGTACAGGCGGTGCAACCAACGCAGCGGCGACAGCTCGCGCCGGTAGACACGTTTGAGCAGGTCGAGCTTGCGGATCGGCACGTACTTGGGATCGTCGGTGCCGACAAAGTAATGGCATGCCGAGGCGCAGTGTCCGCAATGAATGCAGGATTCGAGGTCGATCGCCATGCGCCCGTTCAGTTTGCGGATGAATGTCTCCTTGGCGGTCGACACGCGTTCGGCATCGGTCATCTGCGGCGGCTGGGCATTGTCACCGAGTCGCGGCAACATTTCCGCGAACTGCTTGAACATCTCCATATTGACGGTCATGCCTTAACCCCCCTGCGTTGCATCGCAGCCCCGAGCTGGGCGCGCGACGGCACCCAAAGAATCGCGTGGAACAATTTGCCGAACGGGAACCACACCAGCATCAGGTCGACGCTGAGAATATGCAGCGCCAGCACCGTCGGATACGGGCCGCCGATATGGGCATAGGCCATCATTCCGGTCACGACCGGCAGCAGGGTCAGCAGCCAACTGATGTAGTCGTCGACGTTGCTGATCGCTTTCAGATACGGTGTGGTCAGGCGTCGTACCAGCAGCGCCACCATCGAGGCGATGGTGACTGCACCGGCGAACATCACAAAGTCGTTCGACACACCGGGCCACGAGATGCCCAGCAATCCCTCGATGAACAGGATGTGCGGCGTGAACAGGAACACGACGATCGCCAACCCGATGTGCATGACATAGGCGAGCACCCAGGCATACACCGTCTTCGACTGGAATTCCTTGCGCGGCCAGAAGCGGCTGAATACGGTACGCACGCCGCCGGCCGCCGTGCTTTCCGAACGCGGTGCAGACAGGTCGGCTTCACGGCGTACCAGCCAGGCGCCGATCAGGCGCCACAGGCTGCCGGCGACGAAGATGATCAACGCCCATTCGAGCGCCGGGCCACGGGCAAAATCGAGCAGAGTCATACCTCCTCCTTCCGGTCGGCCTGGGCCTGCCGGGAGCGTGAACCGAGCGCCGCGGCGACACCGACTGCCGCCCCGATGCCGGCGGCCATCGCAATGCCTTCGGCCGAGCCGTGCGTGCCCTTCGATAACGCTTCGTAGAAGCCGCCCTTATCCCAGAACGCCGGCTCCGAGCAGCCGATGCAGCCGTGTCCCGCTTCAATCGGAAAGCTCGTGCCTTCGTTCCACTTGGCGGTGGCGCAGGCGTTGTAGGTGATGGGCCCTTTGCAACCGAGCTTGAACAGGCACCAGCCTTTGCGTGCACCCTCGTCGTCGAAGGTCTCGGCAAACTGGCCACGCTCGTAGAACGGCCGGCGGTAGCAACGGTCATGAATCGTCTGGCCGAAGAACACTTTGGGTCGATTCAGTTCATCCAGTTCGGGCAGACGGCCGAACGCCAGGTAGTGCGCGAGTACACCCGTGATCACCGTCGGGATCGGTGGACATCCCGGTACGTTGACGATCGGCTTGTCGGTGATGATGTCGGACACGGCGACCGCACCGGTCGGGTTCGGGTCGGCCTTCGGCAGTCCGCCGTAGGCCGCACAGGTGCCGACCGACACAATCGCCGCTGCCCCCTTGGCAACCTCTTTGAGCATGTCGAGATTGGTCATCCCGGCAATCGTCGAATAGATGCCGTTGTCCCTGATCGGTATCGACCCATCGACAACCAGCAGGTACTTGCCCTGATTCTCATGCATCGCTGCTTCGCGCGCCTGTTCGGCGGCATCGCCGGCAGCGGCCTGCAGGGTGTGATGGTAGTCGAGTGAGATGTGATCGAAGATCAGCCCTTCGATCGTCGGCGTGTGGCTGCGTGTCAGTGATTCGGTGCAGCCGGTACATTCCTGGAACGACAGCCAGATCACCGACGGCCGTTTTGCCGATTCCAACGCCGCAGCGATGCGCGGGATCATGCTTGCAGGCAGCGCCATCATCGACGCCGTCGCCGCACAGAACTTCATGAAACCGCGACGCGATATACCATGTTCGCGCAGGCGTACGGCCAAAGTATCTTTATCGCTCATTGGACTTCCTCTTGGGAGTCGGTTTCTTGTTGTAGCGCCGCGCGCAGACGCGCCAACGCATCGACAACGTCACCCTGCGGCGTCATCAGAATCTTCGGCATGCGGGTTACTTCGATATGCAGCGTCAGTCGACGCTGATCAGCGTTGCGGTGTTCGACGAACCAGACGCCAGAATAGGCCGTCTCGTAGACCTCGGTCGGGCCGAATGCATCCATGCCGGCGCTGACCTCGCCGCGCCCCAACAAGTCGCGCAGCTCGCGTTCGTCGCGCTCGCTGAAAGGCATTGCCGCCAGGTCGATGGTGCTCTCGGCGCCGGTTTCGGCGAGATCGGCAAGTGCCTGTTCCAGCTGGCGCAGGATCGGGGCGAGATTGTCGGTGCGGAAATCCTTTTGCAGACCGTCGTCGACCCGTACAGGAATCGAATCCAAACCGCTCATGCTTTATTAACGCCCGCTAATATGGACGATTTCCAATCTAAAGCATTTGAATTTCGGCGGTATGACGTGCGTCAACAGATACGTCGTTAGTCTCGGTAATAATCAATGACACCAACGATTGGCCAGGTTTAAAGCCATCGTGGCGACCGGCTGAATGGTGGGCGCAAGCGCTGCGCTCGGCGACTCTCCCCAATCGAGTTTCGCCGGTTCTATGCCGATCAGGGCGCGATGCTGCGGGAAGGTACCGGAAAGTCGCGAGATATCGAACAGATCCATCAGGCCGACCTCGTGCACACTGGAACGATTGCCGGTCAGGTAGCGGTCCATGGCCTCGCCTTCGAGACACTTGACGGTGCCGGCCGGCTCGCCGAAGCGCGCCGCATCCACAACGATCAGGTTGTCATGTTCGGCGATCGGCTCTGCGAGCGTGAAGCTCAGTGTTCCGCCGTCGAGGTAGGTCACATTGGGCGCACCCGCGTGGTGTTGCTCGAGGTAGCGTACGACATGGATACCGATGCCCTCGTCCGAAAGCAGGTTGTTGCCGATGCCGAGTATGAGGGTGCGACACATGAGCAGGCTCGTTCGATAAGAGGTAACTGAAGCGTGAGGGTAACGTAGCAGAACATGTGCCTGGGCATCCCGATGCAAATCAAACAGATCGACGGCTTCACCGCACGCTGCGAGGCCAAGGGCGTCGAGCGTGACGTCAGCCTGTTCATGCTGCAGCACGAGCCGCTCGATACCGGCGACTTCGTGATCGTGCACGTCGGTTACGCCATTCAGAAAGTCACGCCGGAAGACGCCGCGACTGCGTGGGAGATCTACGACGAGATGCTCGCCAGGGAAAACGGCGGTCATGCATGAGCTCGCCGTATGCCAGGGCCTGATGCGCCAGATCGAATTGCTGGCGCAACGTGAGCAGGCCGAGTGCATTACGGCGATCCGCCTGAGCATCGGTCCGCTTTCGGGTGTCGAACCACAACTGCTCGCCGATGCCTTTCCCATTGCATCGGCCGGCAGCATTGCCGAAGGCGCCACCCTGGAGATTGAACCCCAACCCATCCGGGTACGCTGCCTGACTTGCGGCGCCGAATCGGATGCAACGATGAACAAGCTGGTCTGCGGCAGTTGCGGCGACTTTCGCACGCAGTTGCTCAGCGGCGATGAACTCTTGCTCACCAGTGTGGAACTGGAGAGGCGTCAACACGCCTGAGGAGTACGCTATGTGCGATACCTGTGGATGCAACATTACCGACGGCAACCGGCACCTGCTCGAAGGCGATGGCAAGCTCGCGCGCACCGAGTCGGGTCGCGAGGCGGTGCAGGTGCTCGAAGGCCTGCTCAGCGAAAACGATCACGTTGCTGCACACAACCGTGAGCACTTCGACCGGCACGGCGTACTGGCGATCAACCTGATGTCGTCGCCCGGTTCGGGCAAGACGCGTCTGTTGGAAGAGACCATCACGGCGCTCGGCGACGAATTGTGTATCGCCGTTGTCGAAGGTGATCTGGAAACCGAAAACGATGCACAACGCATTCGCGACAAGGGCGTGAACGCGGTGCAGATCACCACCGGCACCGCCTGCCACCTCGATGCCCACATGGTGCACGGCGCGCTACACGCCGTCGATCTCGACGACGTCGACATCCTGTTCATCGAGAACGTCGGCAACCTGGTGTGCCCGGCCAGCTTCGACCTCGGTCAGCACCGCAATGTCACGCTGTTGTCGGTCACCGAAGGCGACGACAAGCCGGCCAAGTACCCAGTCATCTTCCGTGCTGCCGACCTCGTATTGATCAGCAAGGCCGACCTGCTGCCGGTGCTCGATGATTTCTCGCCGAGCAAGGCCGAGGGTCATTTGCGTCAACTGGCCAGCGTTGCGCCGCTGATTACGCTGTCCGCCAAATCCGGCGTCGGCCTCGACGACTGGCTGGCCTGGTTGCGCGAGGCGCGCGAAGCCGTAGCGGCCAAGGTCGCTGACGGCGTGACGGTACGCCCGGCGATCCAACCGGAAGGCCGGCAGCTGCACGCACACCCTCATCACCACGCGCATACGCATGACTGATGCCCGCACCTGGCTGAGCCGCATCGCGGCGCTGCCGACAAGCGACAAGTTGCGCATCATGAACGTGTGCGGCGGCCATGAACGCACCGTGAGCCAGTCCGGCCTGCGCAGCGCCCTGCCCGATCACATCGAGATCATCCCCGGGCCGGGCTGCCCGGTCTGCGTGTGTCCCGAAGAGGACATCTACCAGGCGATCCAACTCGCAGTGCACGATGGCGTGATCCTGGTGGCGTTCGGCGACATGCTGCGTGTGCCGGTCAATGTCGCAAAAGGCGAGATCCGATCGCTCACCGAGGCGCGCGCGGCCGGCGCCGATGTACGGCCGATCGCCTCGCCGCTCGAAGCACGGCAGATCGCCAACGACAATCCGACGCGCGAGGTCGTGTTCTTCGCCGCCGGTTTCGAAACCACGATGGCGCCGGTCGCGGCGATGCTGCTCGAAGGCATCCCAACCAACCTGACATTACTGCTCTCCGGTCGGCTGACCTGGCCGGCGGTGGCGATGTTGCTGGATACCGAGCAGGCCGGTTTCGACGGCCTGATCGCGCCCGGTCACGTAGCGACCGTGATGGGCCCGGAGGAATGGGCCTTCGTCCACGAACAACACGGCATACCGGTGGCCGTCGCCGGTTTCTCGACCGACAGCCTGGTCACGGCGACCTACTCGGTGCTGCGCCAGTACCTCGAACACCGACCGTTTCTCGACAACTGCTATGCCGGCGTCGTGCGGCCGGGCGGCAACCCCGTCGCACGCGAGCAGATGGCGCAAGCATTCGATATCGTCGCGGCCAACTGGCGCGGTATCGGCGAGATTGCTGCCTCGGGCTATGCATTGCGGCCGGACTATGCGCAACACGACGCTCGTCGGCGCTTTGCCGACCACGCCGATGGCGAACGCCGCAGGATCGGCGAGATGCCACCGGGCTGTGACTGCGCACGCGTGGTGCTCGGCAAGCTCTACCCCAACCAATGCCGCCTGTACGGCTCGGCCTGCACACCGCGCCACCCGATCGGCCCCTGCATGGTGTCGGATGAAGGTGCCTGTCGCATCTGGCTGTCGAGTGGTGTTGAATATGCGGCCTGACTTCGAAACCTGATCGTGACGGCATCCCAATGAGCGAAGAGCGCAACTTCATCCCACTGAACCTGTGTCTGCTGACCATCTCCGATACGCGTACCGAGGCCGACGACAATTCCGGCGCCGTACTGAAAAAAATGGTCACCGAAGGTGGTCACACGGTCTATGAGCAGACCATCGTGCCCGACGACAAGTACGCGATCCGCGCGGTCGTGTCGCGCTGGATTGCAGACCATGACGTAAACGCGGTGATCACGACCGGCGGCACGGGTCTTACTGGTCGCGACGGCACACCCGAAGCGGTGACGCCCCTTTTGGACAAGATCATCGATGGCTTCGGTGAGATGTTCCGCGTGTTGTCGTACGAGCTGATCGGCACCTCGACCATGCAGTCGCGCGCGATTGCCGGCGTGGCCAACGCAACCTTCGTGTTCTGCCTGCCCGGTTCGTCGGGCGCCTGCAAAGACGGCTGGAGCAAACTGATCTCGCATCAGCTCGACTACCGCACCCGCCCGTGCAACCTGGTCGAACTCATGCCGCGCCTGCTCGAGAAGTAGCAGAACTCAGCGATACGACTGTTCGACCGTGTCCTGCGTCAGAATGCCGTAAACGCGGCGAATACCGGGCGCGGTCATGCGCCACACAACCAATGCCTCGGCGTGGGTGTCGTTGAACCGGGTCCATGCTTCCTGCAGATTGGCCTGCAACTCGATGGTGTCCACTTCGAGTCGTTTGCCCGGAATCGACATCAGGTCGACGGTCGTCTCCTCGCTGCCTTCTTCATCGAGCGTACCCAGGTGCTTGGCCAGATCGACGGCCGGCATCACGACCGCGTGCTCGCCCTCGTGATCGATCAACAGGTAGCTCGGATTGTCCTTCAACACCTCGCGTGCGCGTTCGATGGGGATTTCGGTATCGAGGCGCACATAGTTGCGGTTCATCACGCTGGCCACGCCGATGCGGCGCAGTGCCTGGAACACGGGATTGGTGCCGTAGTCGAGACCGTTGGCGCGCAACATGGTGATGAACAGAGATTGCTTGCCGAAGATTTCGCTCGCCGTCAGACCCGAAACAACCACGGCCAACATCCCCGGCAGAATAATCTCCGGGTTATCGGTGAGTTCGAGCATCGCCGTCAGCGCCGCCAACGGCGCCTGCAGGCTGCCCGACATCATTGCACCCATGCCGACCAGGGCGAAAAAGCCGATATGCGTATCCAGCCCGTAGGGCGTCAACATCGCGATGTGCGCCAACAGCGCACCCAGCATCGCGCCGATGAACAACGCCGGCCCGATCATGCCGCCGGGCACGCCAAGGCCGATACACACGGAAGTCGCCAGCAGCTTGCCGACCAACAACAGCAGCAGCATCGATAACACAAAGTCGCCGTGCAACGCCGCATCGACGGAGTCATAGCCGATACCCATGACCTGCGGCAGCATCCAGCCCGCGGCACCGACGAACACGCCGGCCAGCAGCATCCGCCAGCCGATCGACAGCGGCTTGGCGTAGCGCGCGACGGTCTGCACCATCTGGATGAACGCAGCAGACGCCGCGCCGGCTGCGATGCCCAGTACCAACACCAGTACCAGTTCGGTCAACGACCCCATGTCCATCGCCGGCACGGCAAATGCCGGCTCACTGCCGAACACCAGGTTCGACAAGGTGGTCGCGCTGACCGCCGCGAGGATGACCGGGATGAAACTGGCGACGGTGTATTCCATCATCACCACTTCGAGGGCAAAGATCACGCCCGCCAACGGCGTGTTGAACGATGCGGCGATACCCGCCGCGGTACCGCAACCGACCAATGCGCGGATCACGTTGTTGGGCAATGACAGACGCTGACCGAGCAGGCTGCCGGAAGACGCGCCCAGAAAGATATGCGGACCTTCGCGCCCGACCGAATGGCCGCCGATCAACGCAATCGCCGCGCCGAAGAACTGCAAAAAGAACGCCCGCCAGGTGCATTGCCCCTGGTGATAGGCCATGCGCTCCATCACGCGCGCCACACCGAGCACCTGAATCCCCTTGCCGCCCAGGCGAAACATCGCCGCGAGCAGTATCGCCGCGGCAACCGGCAGGGCCAGGCGCGCCCACAGCGGCAGGGCCTCGAAGTTCTCCGGCCCCTCTCCGGGCAGCAGCGCCTCCTGCACACCCTCGACGAACAGACGGAACAGCACGATCACACCGCCGGCGATCAGACCGGTCAGCAAGCCCAGCGCCGCCAACTGGATCAACGCATCCGGTCGCGCGAGGCGGATGCGCGACTCGTCGAGTCGCTCCGCCAGTCGCATTCTGATCTTATCGAGAACCTTGGGTATCATATTGCGCGGAATCGGGGTGCCGGGGTAACGCTTCTACCAGCAGGCTTTGGTCGATCATGCCCTATATGGCGCATCGACTCTAGCGATCCCACTCGCCCACCTCGGAACGGAACCGCAAGGAACAACTGACCGCCATGGCGCTGAATGCCACCATCTTTCGCTGCGTTATGCAGATATCCGACCTCGACCGCGGATACTTCAACGACCACACACTGACGATCGCGCGCCACCCTTCAGAGACCGATGAACGGATGATGGTGAGGCTATTGGCTTTTGCATTGCACGCGCATCCCGATCTGCATTTCACGCGCGGCCTGAGCCAGGACAATGAGCCGGACATATGGCAGAAGTCGCTGACCGGCGACATCGATCTGTGGATTGAAGTGGGCCAGCCGGACGAGCGTCGGCTGCGCAAGGCAGTCGGACGCGCCCGGCGCGTGGTCGTCTATTGCTATCAACAGCGGTCGGCGGATGTATGGTGGCAGCAGATCGCCTCCAAGGTGGCAAATCTCGATGCCCTGAGTGTCTATAAACTGCCCGATGGCGTCAGCGAGCACCTGGCCCGTTTTGCCGAGCGCAACATGACGCTGCAATGCCTTGTTCAGGACGGCGAGATCTGGTTTTCGAGCATGCAGGACAATCTGCGCTTCATCCCCGAACAACTTCAATGAGGTATCCAAGGCATTGCCTACGGCTAAGGTCGAAACATCATTAGCGAACGATGAAACAGCCCCGCTTGGCATTCTGATATCGGCGTGATTCGACGTCAAAAAGCCCCAAGTCGTGGCCTTCGAGCCTAATATCTGTTAAGAAGTCCATACCCAAGTCCCAGCGCATGGATCAATCACCACCGAAAGCGAAATGTCTGGTGGATATTCGCGTCGCAGACGGCGGAGCGTGTCATTCTCTCGGCTAACGTGGTGGCGGTGATCAGCCATTCGCACAACCAACAAATAACAGCCCGGAGGAATCTCTATGCTTGGCAAAAGCACTCTGTTCAGCGCAGCACTCGTGGCGGCGATCGGAATAGGTGGCGTCACCACCGCAAGCGCACAATCATTCATCACGATCGGTACCGGCGGCGTTACCGGCGTCTACTACCCCACCGGCGGCGCCATCTGTCGCCTGGTCAACAAAGGCCGCAAAGAACACGGTATCCGCTGCTCGGTCGAATCGACCGGCGGCTCGGTATACAACCTCAACACCATCCGTGCCGGTGAACTCGACATGGGTGTCGCCCAGTCGGACTGGCAGTACCACGCCTACAACGGCACCAGCAAGTTCGAAGAGGCCGGAGCGAACAAAGACCTGCGCGCCGTGTTCTCGGTGCACGCCGAGCCGTTCACCGTGGTCGCGCGTAAAGACTCGGGCATCAAGACCTTCGACGACCTGAAAGGCAAGCGCGTCAACATCGGTAACCCCGGTTCCGGTCAGCGCGGCACGATGGAAGTCGTGATGCAGGCCAAAGGCTGGACCAAGGACGATTTCTCGCTGGTCTCTGAGCTGAAGGCTGCCGAGCAGTCGAAAGCGCTGTGTGACAACAAGATCGACGCCATGGTCTACGTGGTGGGCCACCCGAACGGTTCGATCAAAGAGGCCACCACCTCGTGCGATACGGTGCTGGTACCGGTTGACGGTCCAGTCATCGAGAAGCTCGTCGGCGACAACTCCTACTACCGTGTCGCCACCATCCCCGGCGGCATGTACTCCGGCAGCCCGGACGACATCAAAACCTTCGGTGTCGGTGCCACCTTTGTCTCGTCGACCAACACGCCGGCCGATACCGTCTACCAGGTGGTCAAGGCCGTGTTCGAAAACTTCGACGACTTCCGCAAGCTGCACCCCGCCTTCGCCAATCTAAAAAAGGAAGAGATGGTCAAGGACGGTCTGTCGGCCCCGTTGCATGACGGCGCCGCCAAGTACTACAAAGAAGCCGGCCTGATGTAAGACCGGTCGATGCCCGGCCGCGCGACTCTCGCTCGGCCGGGCGTTCCACCCGCGGTGCCCACTGCGGGTGACGTGTCGGCCTTCGCGCAACGGTCGGCACTCGATGTCGAGAGCCCTTTTGGCGATGCCGTAAGCCGTGGGAGAAAGTCGTGGCAGAAGAAAACAAAACCGACGCGATGGATAACGATGTCAACGAGCTGGTCGCACAAGTCGACACAGGCGCTCGGCATCCCGCCGGATTACCCGGCAAGATTCTTTACGGCGTACCGATCGTCTGGTCGCTGTTTCAACTGTGGTACGCCTCACCACTCCCCTTTCAATTTGGCTTCGGCGTATTCAACGATACTGAGGCGCGGGCCATCCACCTGGCATTTGCGATCTTTCTCGCCTACACCGCCTACCCGGCACTGAGATCGTCGCCCCGGGATTACATCCCGATCCAGGACTGGGTGTTCGCCGCCCTCGGCGCCTTCAGTGCGGCCTACATTTATATCTTTTACACCGATCTTGCCGGTCGCTCGGGAGCGCCGACGACGTTCGATCTGGTGACCGCGATCATCGGCATGCTGTTACTGCTCGAGGCGACCCGACGGGCGCTCGGCCCGCCGTTGATGATCGTCGCAATCGTATTTCTGACCTACACGTTCGGCGGACCGTACATGCCGGACGTGATTGCGCATAAGGGACAAAGTCTGCAGAAGGTGATGTCGCACCAGTGGCTGACCACCGAGGGCGTGTTCGGCATCGCGCTGGGCGTGTCGACCAGTTTCGTGTTCCTGTTCGTGCTGTTCGGCGCGTTGCTGGAAAAGGCCGGTGCCGGCAACTACTTCATCAAGGTGGCGTTCGCGCTGCTCGGTCACATGAAGGGCGGACCGGCCAAGGCGGCAGTCGTCGCATCGGCGACCACCGGTTTGATCTCCGGCTCGTCGATCGCGAACGTCGCGACCACCGGCACCTTCACGATTCCGCTGATGAAACGCGTCGGTTTCCCCGGCACCAAGGCCGGTGCAGTCGAGGTCGCCGGCTCAACCAACGGTCAGCTGACGCCACCGGTCATGGGCGCCGCAGCCTTCCTGATGATCGAATACGTCGGCATCTCGTATATCGAGGTTATCAAACACGCGATCCTGCCTGCCGTGATCTCGTACATCGCGCTGGTGTACATCGTTCACCTCGAGGCATTGAAGGCCAACATGAGCGGCCTGCCGCGCCGCAACAACCCGACCATCGCACAGAAGCTGCTGAGCTTTACCGGTATCGTCGCCGGCGCCTGCATCATAGGCTTTGCGGTGTATTACGGGATCGGCTGGATCAAGGATCTTGCCGGCGATGCGGCAATCTATATCGTCGGCGTACTGGTCGCGGCGGCCTATATCGGCCTGCTGAAATTCGCGACGACCTACCCCGAACTGGAAATGGACGACCCCAACAACCCGGTGCTGGAGCTTCCGGAAACCGGTCCGACCGTCAAAGCCGGCTTGTATTTCCTGCTACCAATCGTCGTCTTGATGTGGTGCCTGATCGTCGAGCGTTTCTCGCCCGGCCTGTCGGCATTTTGGGCAACGGTACTGATGATCGTCATCGTCGTTACCCAGCGCCCGCTGCTCGCCTATTTCCGCAAGCATCAAACCCAAGGTGAATTCAAACGCGGCCTGCTCGATTGCGTCGACGGTCTGGCACACGGTGCGCGCAATATGATCGGCATCGGTGTGGCTACTGCTGCGGCCGGTATTATCGTCGGCACCATCACCCTGACCGGCATCGGTCAGGTCATGATCGAATTCGTCGAGTTCATCTCCGGCGGCAATCTGATGGCGGCGCTGATCTTCACCGCGATGATCTGCATCATCCTCGGCATGGGTCTGCCGACCACCGCCAACTACATTGTGGTGTCGAGCCTGATGGCTCCGGTCGTCGTGTCGTTGGCAGCCACCAACGGCATCATCGTGCCGCTGATTGCCGTACATATGTTCGTGTTCTACTTCGGCATATTGGCCGACGACACGCCACCGGTAGGCCTCGCGGCCTTTGCTGCCGCCGCGATTGCCAAGAGCGACCCGATCAAGACCGGCATCCAGGGCTTCATGTACGACATCCGTACCGCGATCCTGCCCTTCCTGTTCATCTTCAATACCGAGTTGCTGCTGATCGGCATCGAGAGCTGGTTCGAACTGATCGTCGTGATCGTGTCAGCGACGGTTGCCATGCTGTTGTTCGCCGCCGCCACCCAAGGGTTCTGGCTGACCAAGAGCCGGCTGTGGGAATCGCTGGCATTGCTGTTGGTCGCGTTCACGCTGTTCCGGCCCGGCTACTGGTGGGATGAAATCTACCCGCCGACCGAGACCCTGCCGGCCACGCAGATCACCGAGCGTGCGGCCGCAATACCGGAGAACGGCAAGCTGCGGATGTCGGTGCAAGGTGAGAACCTCGACGGCAAATTCATCAGCAAGGTCGTGATGCTGCCGTTGGGCAAGCCCGGTGACGGTGCCGAGCGGCTTGCCGATGCCGGCCTCGAGGTGCGCACCGAAGACGGCAAAGTGTACGCCGACAATGTCATGTTCGGCAGCTCGGCCCAGCAGGTAGGCATCGACTTCGATTGGGAGATCGTCAACCTGGAAATCGCAGCCGACCGGCCGCCGAAACACCTGATGTTCATCCCTGCCCTGTTGCTGCTGGGTTTCGTCGCCTGGCTGCAACGACGCCGAATGGGTCCCCCTGCAGCGCAACCGCAAATCGCCTGACCGGAGATACCGCTCATGTTCAAGGAAATCCTGTTACCCGTGGATCTGCAGGAAACGGCGCTGTCGGAACGGGCGATTGCGATCGCCCAAGACGTCGCCGAGCACTACGACTCCAACATCACGGTCATCACCGTGATACCCGACTTCGGTCTGCCGATGGTCGCCAACTTCTTTCCGGAAGACACGATGAAGCAGGCGAACAAAGAGGTCTGTGCTGAACTCAAACGGTTCGTCGCGCAGCACTTTCGCCAGCCCGACAAGGTCAAAACCGACGTGCGCCAGGGCAGCAGCCCGCACAAGGCGGTCGTGAAGTATGCCGACAAGCACCATGTCGACCTGATCATCATTCCGTCACGCGCCAAGGATGTGAGCAAGCTGTTTCTCGGCTCGAGCGCAACGCACGTGGTCGAACGCGCACCTTGTTCCGTGATGGTGGTCCGCCCCTGAGGTTTCAGGACGCCGGTTGCGGCAGGCCGCTCGGCAACAGCTCGCCGACACCGGCCACCACCAACGACAGGATCGCAAAGTCGAAGATATTGCCGGCCTTGAACTCGGCAATCAGCATTTCGTGACGGTCGACCATGCTGCGGTTGCGATGTATCCAGTGCTCCAGCTTGCCGCGCGCGGTGCGTTCCTTCTTGCCCGCGTGCAACACGTCCGCTGCGAGGTCACGGCGATGCTTGTTCAGCGCCGCCTGCAACTTGGTGCGCGCCAGCAGATGCCAATGCGTCTGTACCGTCAGGGATTCGATCTGTTTCTGAATCCAGTCCAGTTCCAGGGTGTGACTCAGGGCCGAGTACACCCAGGCGGCGTCGGCGATCTCGGTATCGGCACTGGTCGCGACATCGACGATGTCGAGCGCACCACTGAGCGGTATCAGCGCCGCAATCTCTTGCGCAAGATCGCGCGGCACGCTGTTGGCGACCAGGTGGCGGACATGGCGCTCGTACTCTGACTTTTCCTGTTTGGCCAACGGCTTGGGCATTGACTTCTTCAACAGCGCCACGCCGTCATGAAAACGACTGGCCAGCGCCTGCAGGTCGAAGCAATCCTTGTAACCGCGCAACAACGCCGTCAGCGAGAACTCCAGGAAGTCGGCGATCGTCGTCAGCATCTCGATCTGGATCGTTGCCGGGACCTGGTTATCGAGGGCTTCGACTCGGTTCCACAGCTCGGCCGTATCAAAAATGCTGCTTGCCGCCACATAGCCCAACGCGACACCCGCGATATCGGTGCCCACCTCTTCGCGCACGCGGAAACCGATGCCGGGGCCGACGTGGTCGACGATGTCACCGGCAACCGTCGTTGCGATGATCTCGCGGCGCAGGCGATGTTCCTTGATGTCTTCGGCAAACCGCTCGCCGAGCACGTCGGGGAAATACCCGATCAAGCGGTCGAGCATGAAAGGGTTGTCGGGGATATCCGAGGCGACGATGGCCTCGAAGTAGTTCATCTTGCTGTAGGCCAAAAGCACCGCAACCTCGGGCTTGGTCAGACCCTGCCCCTGCGCCATCCGGTCGGTCAGCACCTTCTTGGGCGGCAAGCCTTCGAGTTCGCGATTCAGAACGCCCTTGTTCTCCAAGAGTTCCATGAAGCGCGCATGCTCATACAGCCTCGCTCCACCCGCAGCCGCGACCATGCTGATCACCTGCGTCTGCGCATAGTTATCAGCCAACACCAGGCGCGCGACTTCGTCGGTCATGTCGACCAACAACTGGTTGCGCTGCTTCAAGGTCATATCGCCGTTGGCGACGATCTTGTTGAGCAGTATCTTGATGTTGACCTCGTGGTCGGAACAATCGACGCCGGCCGAGTTGTCTATTGCGTCGGTGTAGATCTGGCCGCCACCCCCTGCATATTCGATACGCGCCAGCTGGGTCAGACCAAGGTTTCCGCCTTCGCCAACGACGCGGCACCGCAACTCGGTCGCGTCGACACGGACCGCATCGTTTGCTTTGTCGCGCGCCTGATCGTGAGACTCGAAGGATGCCTTCACATAGGTACCGATGCCGCCGTTCCACAGCAAATCGACCGGGGCACGCAACATCGCACGGATCAGGGCGTTCGGGGTCAGACGATCGACCTGCAGACCGAGCATGGTCTTCACCTGCGGCGAAACGTCGATCGATTTGGCATCGCGGGCATACACGCCGCCACCTTCCGATATCAGGCTGCGGTCATAGTCGGACCAGCCCGAGCGCGGCAGCTGGAAAAGCCGTTCACGCTCGGCGAACGAGGCGGCCGCGTCGGGGTTCGGGTCAAGGAAGATGTGCAGATGATTGAAGGCCCCGACGAGACGAATGTGTTGCGACAACAGCATACCGTTGCCGAACACGTCGCCGGACATGTCGCCGATACCCAGCACGCTGAAATCAGTCGATTGGGTGTCCAGCCCCAGTTCGCGAAAATTGCGTTTGACCGATTCCCAGGCGCCGCGGGCAGTGATGCCCATGGCCTTGTGGTCGTACCCGGCCGAGCCCCCGGAGGCAAAGGCATCGCCGAGCCAGAAACCGTAATCGGCGGACACCTGGTTGGCGATATCAGAGAACGTGGCCGTACCCTTGTCGGCAGCGATAACCAGATAGGGATCGTCGCCGTCGAAACGTACGACGCCTTGCGGCGGCACGACTTGCGCACCCTCCAGGTTGTCCGTGATATCGAGCATGCCGCGCAACAGGGTTTTGTAGCAGGCGATGCCGGTCTGCAGACGCTGCTCACGATCCGCGCCTTCCGGGTAGCGCTTGACGACGAAACCGCCCTTCGAGCCAACCGGTACGATAACCGTGTTCTTGACCATCTGCGCCTTCATCAGGCCGAGTATCTCGGTTCGGTAGTCTTCCATGCGATCCGACCAGCGCAAGCCACCGCGCGCCACGCGCCCGCCACGCAGGTGCACGCCTTCCATCTCCGACGAGAACACGAAGATCTCGAACATCGGGCGCGGCAACGGCATATCGCTGACCTTGCCCGGATCGATCTTGAACGACAGGTAGGCGCAACGCGCCTGTTCACTGTTGGGATGGAAGAAATTGGTGCGCAAGGTCGCGTCGATCAGGTTGAGAAAGCCGCGCAGGATGCGGTCTTCGTCGAGGCTGGCGATCGATTCGAGGGCCACATCGAACTGGGTGCGCAATGCGGCCTCGCTCGGACCGTCGATCGACGACTGCGGTGAAAACCGCCGGCGAAATATCTGGTTGAGAATGCCGACGACTTCCGGGTGGCGATTGAGCACGTTGATCGTATACGCCTGGGTATAGGGCACTTTGATCTGGTGCAGGTAACGGCTGTAGGCGCGAAACAGCAAGGCCTCGCGCCAGGACAGTCGCGCGCGTAAAACGAGGCCGTTGAAGCCGTCGTCATCGATGTCGCCATTGAACACCCGCAGAAAGGTATCGGCGAACAACTGTCTGACCTCGGCCGACACGGTCGGCGCATCGCTGCTGCGCCGTGTCGAGAAATCGTGAATCCACAGATCGGCCTGCGGATGACGGATGCGATACGGCCGCTCGCCGACAACCTGCAGGCCCATGTGTTCGAGCATTGGGATCACCTGCGACAGCGACACCCCTTCACCCGGCGCATAGACGCGCACGTGTAGCTGATCGGGCCTTTCGGTCATGGGGTGATACAGATGCAGGTCGAGTTCGCCGGTACTGCGGACCTGTTCTATGCGCTGGATATCGTTGACCGCGATACGCGGGTGGAAGTCTTCGCGATAGCCGCCCGGAAAAGCCTGGCCGTACTCGTGCAGATAGCGCGCGGCCACGACCTCGTCCACCTGCGCGAACAAAGCGCTACGCAGGCCGTCCAGCCAGGTCGTTGCGACCTCGACGACCCGCGCCTCGAGGTCGTCGATCTCGTATTCCGGCTCCGAGCCGACCGGCACGCGCACCACGAAGTACACGCGGGCCAGGATCGATTCGGAGAACTGCGTCTCGAACACCACATCGGTACCGCCAAGCACTTCGATCAGAATATTCTGTATGGCGATGCGCACCTCGCGGCTGTAGCGTTCGCGTGGCAGATAGACCAGACAGGTAAAGAAGCGCTTGAACGGGTCACGTACGATGAACAGCCGCGTGCGCTGCCGCTCCTGCAAGCCCAACACGCCAAGCGTTGTCGCCAGCAGATCGTCGGTGCTGATCTGAAACAAGGTGTCGCGCGGAAAGTTATCCAGAATGTTGGCGACCACCCTGCCCGAATGGCTGTTCGGCGATACTTGCGCACCACTGAACACCTTCTCGATCTTCTTGCGCAACAAGGGTATCTGTCGCGGCGGCGTGCTGTAGGCGCTCGACGAGAACAAGCCGATCAGGCAATGCACCTGAACGTGATCACCTTCGGCGTGGTGCCGTTTCAAGGCCACGCAATCGAGAAATGCCGGACGGTGCACCGTCGATCGCGCATTCGCCTTGGTGACGATCAGGTCGTTGTCAAAAGCGGACAGGTCGATGCCGATGCCCGAGATCCATTGCTGTGCCCGTGCGGCAGCATCGTCTCCACCGCGCAGCGCGCCCAATCCCGACCCGGGCAGAAAGTTCATGACGGCCTGTTCGCCACTGGTGTCGAGATCGAAGGTACAACTGGCGATGAACAGGAAATGATCGTTGATCATCCAGTTGATGAAGGATTTGACCTCACCGGGTTCTGCACCCTCATCGGCGCCCAGTTCCTCCTGCAACTTTTCCGCCTGGCGCTTCATCTTCAACCAGTCGGATGTCGCCAGGTCGACGTCGGCGATAACCGCGCTCACCAACGCCTCGAGTTCAGCAAGCGCCTCCTGCGGTTGTCGGTCGACATGGAACTGGATCACGGCTTCGAGCGTGCCGTCTTCGATATCGGCCTTGGGGTCGCGCAGCTTCGTCAGTACACCGTTGCTGTCGCGCGCCACCCCGAACACCGGGTGAATGGTGAGACTGATGGTCAATCCGCGCTGGTTGAGCGCGGTCGATACCGAATCGACCAGGAAGGGCATGTCTTTGGCGACGGCTTCGACGATCGTATCGGCGCTGCGCCAACCGTGCTCTTCTTGTTCCGGGTTGTAGACGCGCACCTTGCACTCGTCCGGTCGCCGCTGGCGCATCAACCGCCAGTGTGCGATCAAGGCGCCCAGCAGATCCTGCGGATCGGTTTCTTCGAGATCGCCCGGCGGGATATGCCGGTAGTAGACGCGCAGTAGTTGTTCAACCTGCGCGACTTCGACGTGCCCCACCCCGTCCGGGGGATTGGCCGCCAGTAGTTTGCTCAATGTCTGAATCAGTCGATTGCCGTTGCTTCTTGTCATCATTCTTTCCGCGGATCGGTTCGGCACGCATCAAGGTGCCGGGCATGCAGGGCCCATACTGATAAAGGTAGTCGAGCCGGCACGATCGGGGCGGCCTGCAAGACGCAGTCGAATGATCCGTGCAACGCGTGGGCGAAACGCTCAGTCGGCCAGGATCGTGCGGTTGCGCCCCAGCCGCTTGGCACGGTAGAGCGCCTTGTCGGAACGCGCGACGAATTGCTCGGCAGTCTCGCCTTCGCGAAAGCAGGCGACACCCAGCGACACGGTCACCGCGCCGAGCGATTCACCGGAACTGGAACGACGCAGACGCACCCTTTCGAGCGTCGCCCGGATGTTCTCGGCCACCGTGAAGGCATTGGTGATGCGGGTACCCGGCAACAGCACGGCGAACTCTTCGCCACCATAGCGTGCGATGAAATCACTGCGGCGCGTGAGTCGGCTGATCTGCTTGGCAAACTCGCTGAGTACCTTGTCGCCGACGATGTGCCCGTAGGTGTCGTTGATACGTTTGAAATTGTCGACATCGAGCAGCAGCAGGCAGAACCCCGACGCCAGACCATCGCTCATCGACATCAGGTCCGTGAGCCGCTTGTCGAACGCCCGGCGGTTGAAGACCCCGGTCAGCCCGTCGATCGTCGCCTCACGCTTGGCGTTCGACAACTCCTCCTTGAGCTTGTGCATCTCTTCGACCGATGACAGCAACTCGGCTTCGAGCGCCCGCGAATCGGTTACGAACTGACGGGTTTCGGAAAGAATCGCGGTCGCCGCCGCAACGACCTCGGTCGGATTCTTGGTATCGGCAAGCTTCTCGATCTGCGACGACACGCTGTCGCTGCTCAACGACGTCTTGCCGGCGATATCGACCAGCGAGCCGATGACCTGCGCCACCATGGCCACAAGCTCTTTGCGGATATCCTCGACCAAGGCCTCGGCCGCACCACCGAAAAACCGCTGGAACAGCGCTGCTGCCTCGTCCTGGGCCAGGCCACCCTGGTTCTCCAGCAAGGTATCGAGCTCTTTGTTGAGGCGCACGCTCTTGCCGGCGCAATAGGTGTAGAGCAGCGTATAAAACAGTGGTGAGGGCGCGACGCTGAGCTTGCCCAGCATGTTGAGCGCACCGCGCAGGTATTCAGCGGCCTGATCCGCGTCATCGACGTCGAACATCAAGGTCGACGACGGCATACTCATTTGTCCATCAGCGTTGTCTAGCTTGCTCACACCAATGACAGCCTTAACCTGCAATGCCCCAGCCGGACGCCCGTCCGGCCCCCAAGCCTTGCCCTTTCCACGCCGACGCCCCCTGTACGTGTGCGTCCAAAATGGAAAAAACGACGAAATTTGAAGAACATAGATTCAATAGAACCCGTTCAAATAAGGATAGTCAGGATTTACCGATGCGCCACAAGGGTTTAACACTCGGCAACCGACAACCAATCGACGACAATCCGGTCATACAGGTGTAGCGACCACCAACCAGGTAACTCGACCTCGGCAAGCGACAACTCGTAGGTCAACGACCCATGCTAGATACGCTCGACAGACTCCTGCCGTCAAGCTTTCCCGCGATACGGCGGGGCCGAACCCAAACGTTGCAGATCAACCTCGGTTATCGCTGCAACCAGCAATGCCTGCACTGCCATGTCGCTGCCGGGCCGAATCGTTCCGAGGTGATGTCGGCCGAGACGATCGACCTGGTCATCGACATCCTGGATAGACAGCCGTTCACCACGCTCGACCTGACCGGCGGCGCTCCCGAGCTCAACCCCGATTTCCGTCGCCTGGTCGCCCGTGCAGCTGATCTGGGTGTCGAGATCATCGATCGATGCAACCTGACCATCCTCGACGAACCGGGCCAGGAAGACCTTGCGGCGTTCCTTGCCGAACACCGCGTACGGATTGTCGCTTCGCTGCCCTGCTACCTCGAAGACAACGTCGACCGGCAGCGCGGCAAGGGCGTGTTCGCGAGCAGTATCGACGGCCTGAAGAAACTCAATGCCCTGGGCTACGGCAACTTCGCTTCACCGCTGCAACTCGACCTGGTCTACAACCCGCAGGGCCCCACGCTGCCGCCGGCGCAAGGCGGTCTCGAGGCCGATTATCGACGTGTCTTGCAGGACCGCTATGGCGTGCGCTTCAACCACCTGCTGGCCTTGGCCAATCTGCCCATCCAGCGGTTCGGCAGCACCCTGCTATCGCGTGGCGAGTTCGACGACTACATGGCGCTGCTCAAGCGCAACCACAAGGACGCCAATCTCGACCAGGTTATGTGTCGCTCATTGGTCTCGGTCGATTGGCAGGGGTATCTGTACGATTGCGATTTCAACCAGATGCTTGGCCTGACACTCGAAGCAGACGGCAAAAAGCGCCTGCACCTGGCCGATCTGTCTGCCCTTTCGCTGTTCGACAACCCCATTCGTGTCGCCGATCACTGCTTTGGCTGCACGGCCGGCCAGGGTTCGAGTTGTGGTGGCGCATTGTCGGACAATTGAGTATGCAGCCGCACGCACCAGCGCTTTCGATCGTCATTCCGACGCTCAACGAGGCACAGGCCATCGGGCTGTTACTGTCCGACCTGGCGGCGCAAACCTGTGATCAAGCGCTGCTGGAGATCATCGTGGTCGATGGCGGCAGCGATGATGCAACCCGCTCGATCGCCGGCACCTTCAACAGCGTGGTGACTACCGCCGCACGAGGGCGAGCTGCGCAGATGAATGCGGGCGCGGCGCTCGCCCGCGCAGACACGCTGTGGTTCGTGCACGCCGATTCACGGCTCGCCCCCACGGCGGCGGCAACATTGCTGGCGCGAACCTCGCCGCCGGTATGGGGCTTCGTCGATGTGCACCTGTCCGGTGCTGCGCGTTTGCTACGTGTGGTCGAATTCCTGATGAACCTGCGTAGCGCCGCCAGCGGGATCGCGACCGGCGATCAGGGCATCTTCGTGCAGCGTTCGATCTTCGAGCAGCTCGGCGGTTTTCCGTCGATCCCCCTGATGGAAGACATTGCGCTGAGCAAGTCGCTCAAAGCGTTGGCGCGGCCAGTGCGCCTTAGACAACCGCGCATTGTCACCTCCAGTCGGCGCTGGGAATCGGCCGGGATCGTACGCACGATTCTGTTGATGTGGCGGTTGCGCCTGGCCTACGCCCTGGGCGTTCCACCCAGTACGCTGGCGAAGCTGTATCGATGACATCGCCCGATTCCTCTACATGCCTGATCGTGTTCGCACGCAATGCCGTTGCCGGCCGGGTGAAGACACGACTGATTCCCACGCTTGGCACCGAAGGGGCTACCCGACTGCACCGCGCCATGACGCAACAGACCCTCGCAACCGCGGCGAAGTCGACGGCGCAGCACCGCGAGTTGTGGCTCGACGCCCCGTCGCACGATGACCCACCGCTCGATGAATGGATAGGCGATCTGCTGCATCGCTATGGCATGACCTGTCATGAGCAACGCGGCAACGATCTCGGTCGACGCATGTTTTACGCCATGCAGTGTGCCTTGCAAGCCTGCGCGAAGGTCGTGTTGATCGGCAGCGATTGCCCGGCTATCGATCCACCTTTTCTCACCGCCGCGTTCCGCGCGCTCAATGATCACGACGTGGTTTTGGGGCCGGCGCTGGATGGCGGTTATGTATTGATCGGCGCACGACGACTCGATCAACGTCTGTTCGATCGGGTACCCTGGGGAACCGGCGAGGTGTTGAGCACGACGCGCAGCCGCCTCAGCGCGTTGAACTGGTCGTGGACTGAGCTACCTGCGTTGCGCGACGTCGACGACATCGACGATCTCGAACATTACCCGCAACTGCGAGCCCTCGTCGGATCGGCACATAACCCAACTTTCGTTTAGCAGGACTACCGTGAACTGGATCGATCGCCAACCACTTGGATTGTTCATCATGATCGCGCTGACACTCGGCCTTGCGCCTTTCGTGCCCGAGCCGCATGTCTGGGAGAAGCTGAAGATGCTGTTCAATGGCACGCTCACCAAGCCGCTCGACATCTTCGACCTGGTGTTCCACGGTGCACCCTGGGCGCTGTTGGCGGTAAAACTCACCAGAACATTGACCCGACGTTCCGACTCCGCCGCATGAACGACCGGCAAGGGTCGTTGCTGTTCGTCTACAACGCCGACAGCGGTTTGTTCAACACGCTCGCCGACATCGGCCACAAGATATTCTCCCCATCGACCTATCAGTGCGCCTTGTGCTCGCTGACGCACGGCTACTTCAGCGAGCGCCGACAGTGGCAGGCATTCGTCGAGCAACTCGACTGCCGGTGCGAATTCCTACACCGCGACGAGTTCTGCAGACGCTACCCAGACACACAACACAGCTTGCCGGCGGTATTTCGGCTGCAAGAAGACGCGCCGCTGTGTTGCCTCGATGCCGCTGCCATTGCCGCATGCGCCGACCTCGAACAATTGAAGTCGGCGCTGCTCGAATGCTGCTGCAACGGCCTCAGTGAGGGCCCCTGACCAGCTTGCCGCAGCACGCCATAATATCGATAATCAGCATTAATAATTAATTACAACTATTTGTTATATATCGTTAATTCATGTCATTTTGAAGCGATGTGAATGGCCGCGCGGTGGAGCACAGCGTGGCGCCCGCCCAAACGCCGTCTTTCGACACAGTTCCAGCTCACGACGTGCCAACTGCGTCACGCCGGGCCGACACATCGACCGGCGCCTAGGGGTACACTTCGCGCTTTGGCCGACGCATGGCATGATCGCCTTATGGGCCAGGAACGGCCCAAGCGGCATCGCTATGGCCGAAAAAAATCGTCAACCAGGAACTACGTCACGTGAACACACCGCTGCTGCCCAGCGTCGAACTCGTCCAGGGACCACAACACGCCGAACCGGCCCACGAAAAACGCGGCTGGCGCCGCTGGAAGGTCTTCTTTCTCGTCTTGCTCCTGGGCGTCGCTATCGGCGCAGCGTTTGTCTACGGCCGCTCGCCGGTCTACCGCGCCAGTGCGTCGGTACTCACGGTCAAGCCCAAGGCGGTGGACACCCGCAGTGCCGCGGCCGATGTCGAGCATGTCACGATCCAGAGCCGGCTGCTGCTCGGCGACGACATGCTGGACGAGCTCTCGCGCCACCTGATGGAGGGTAGCAGCGGCTTTGACCTCACAGCGGACGACCTGCGCAAACAGCTGGATGTGGTCGCGGTGCCCAGCACCAACCTGCTCGAACTGCGCGCCGACGGCACCGAGCCGGCCGCGCTCAAGCAGATCGTGAACCTATGGGCCGAGTACTACGAAAAACTGCGCGCCAGGCAGATCGAAGAAATCACTGCCCGAACCTCCGCCGAGATCGAAGATCAACAGGTCGAACTGGAAGGCAAGATCGAAGCGGCGCGCGCCGAGATACTGGCTTTTCGCGAAGACAACGACATCATCAGCCTGGAGCGGTCCGAAAACCGCAGCCTGTCGCGCCTGAAAGGTCTCAACGACTCCGTCAACAAGGCGCGCGAGAAACTGGTGGATGCGCAGGCGCATCAACGCTCGGTGGAAGAGGCGATCGCGCGCGGTGAAACCGTAATCCCCAACGAGTTGAAATCCGAAGTCAGCAAACTGCAGCGCGAGTTGCGCCGCAAGCAATCGCAGCTGGCGAATCTGCGCAGCAAGTACACCCAGGTGTATATCGAGCGCGACCCGAAACTCAAAGCGCTTCCCGACGAGGTCGCAGAACTCAAGATCGAACTGACCGAGACACTCGAGCGCGCCAGCGTCACGGTGCGCGACGAGGCGCTGCAGGCAGTTGCAGCGGCCGAGGTCTCGGTCGAGGAACTGGAACGCAAACACGCCGACCACCAGAAGAACGTGCAATCGTTTACCGAGCAGTTCAAAGAGTTCAAGGCGCTCGAAGAAAGCCTGGCACGCCTGGAACGCCTGTACGCCGAAAACAAGGAACGCCTGGCCGCCATTCAGGTCACCAACCTGGAGAAGTTTCCCCCGATCCAGGTCGTCGAATGGGCGCGTGAACCGACAACGCCGATCTACCCGGATTACGAGCGCGACATCCTGATCGCGCTGGGGATCGCCTTTGGGCTGGCGCTACTGGCCACCTGGCTTGTCGAATACCTGTCCGAACGCAGCAAACCGGCTGCCACCCCGCCCTATCTCGGCATTCGTATCTATCCCGGCGAACAGGCGCAGGCCCTGGGCGCGCCGCAGGCCAATGCGCACCTGGGTTACCAGCCGGGCCACGGCGGTCCGGCGAACGCACCGCCACCCAACCTGCCGGTGCTGCCGCGCGAACTGACTGTCGCCGAATTGAGCTCGCTGATCGTGGTGGCCGATCCGAAAGTCGCAGCGCACGCCGCCCTGCTGCTGTCCGGCGTGTCGCCTTTCGAGCTTCCACTGCTACATGCCGGTTGTCTGCACCCCGCCGACCGCTACATCGACGTACCGGGTTCGAGCCCGCGCGCCATCAGCGTCGCTGACTCCGTATGGCGCCGATTGGAGCCGATTCGGTCGATGCTGGCCCAGACGCGGGGATTGATGTCGCTGCCCGATCTCGATGCGGGCGTCGCCGGTGCGGCACGAGATGCACAGCTGACCGACCCGGGCAGCATCAATGCGATGGCGCTATGGCACAGCTACGTGGTTTTTCTGATTCGTCAGGGCATCGACCGCGAAGACCTGGTGCATCGCGTCGGCGCGATCCCGCCTGAGGTCAACGCAACGCTGATGCATTTCGCCCCGCCGGGCGGCCCGCGCTCCCTGGCCAACATCGAGTTCACCCACCCGGTGATCGCCATCGGGTGACACGCACCGGACTACCGTGCCGGTACGCCGAATCGCTGATGGTAATGCATGCGCAGACAATCGAGTCTTTGCCGGTCATTTTGTTCACGCGCCTTATCGATCGCCCGCTGCCAGGCGGCCTGATCGTCAATGTCGAGCGGTAGCGCATCCGGGCATTGCGGCATCGCAACGATGGCGGAGGGAGACAGCCGCTGCTGACGCTGTTTGAGCTCGCCGCGCACCGCATCTTTCA
>MWSD01000053.1_pt1 | contig 33839 bp, 27 predicted proteins | sample 1021921 | NCBI WGS metagenome assembly MWSD01 (sample SAMN06338133, study PRJNA374545) | mollusc metagenome | biome: marine bay; material: sediment; isolation source: gill 40 cm from animal B | host: Kuphus polythalamius | place: Philippines: Mindanao | collected 2011-09-12 | reverse complement strand
GGCCGTGCCGGTGACCCGCCGAGTAATGCCTTGTCGCGCCGATTGCGCGAGCTGCCGTTCAACGTCGAGCGCCTGAAGACCGGCACGCCGCCGCGCATCGACAGTCGTTCGATCGATTACTCGGTGTTGGAAGAGCAGCCGGGGGACGACCCGGAACCGGTGTTCTCGTTTCTCGGCGATCGCAGCCAGCATCCGCAGCAAGTGCCTTGCCATATCACGCGCACCAACGAGCGCACGCACGAGGTGATCCGTGGCGGCATGTCGCGCTCACCGATGTATACCGGCATCATCGAGGGCGTCGGCCCGCGGTATTGTCCGTCGATCGAAGACAAGGTGGTGCGCTTTGCCGACAAGGACTCGCACCAGATATTCATCGAGCCGGAAGGATTGACCAGCACCGAGGTGTATCCGAACGGCATATCCACCTCCCTGCCCTTCGACGTGCAATGGGAGCTGGTGCGCTCGATGCGCGGTTTCGAAAACGCCCGTATCACCCGCCCCGGCTATGCCATCGAATACGACTTCTTCGATCCGCGCGATCTCAAGAGCTCGTTGGAGACCAAGTTCATCGACGGCCTGTTCTTCGCCGGCCAGATCAACGGCACCACCGGTTATGAAGAGGCTGCGGCGCAAGGTTTGCTCGCCGGACTGAATGCGGCCTTGCAGGTGACGCACCAGGATGCATGGAGCCCGCGCCGCGACGAGGCCTACCTTGGCGTACTGGTCGACGACCTGATCACGCGCGGCACCGCCGAGCCCTATCGCATGTTCACGTCGCGCGCCGAGTATCGTCTGCTGCTACGTGAAGACAATGCCGACCTGCGGTTGACCGAAACCGGCCGCAGACTCGGCCTGGTCGACGAGCATCGTTGGCAGGTCTTCGAACGCAAGCGCGAGGCGATCGTGCGCGAGCAACAACGTCTGCGCGATATCTGGGTGCGGCCTGCGCAGATCGACGAGGCGACGGCGGTCGAGGTGCTCGGCGATCCCTTGCGCAAAGAGGCGCGGGCGCTCGACCTGATTGCCCGCCCGCAGGCGAGCTATGCCGGTGTGACCGGTCTGCCCGGCGTCGGCAGCGGTTGCGACGATGCTGCGGTACAGGAGCAGATCGAAATCCAGGCCAAGTATGCCGGTTACATCGATCGGCAGTGTGACGAGATCGAGCGCTCGCGCAACAATGAAGCGCTCAAACTGCCGCGCGATATCGACTTTGCACACGTCAAGGGCTTGTCGTCGGAGGTGCGTGAGAAACTGGCGCGGCATCGTCCCGAGACCATCGGGCAGGCCGGCCGGATACCCGGAGTGACACCGGCGGCCGTGTCGTTGTTGCTGATTCACTTGAAAAAGAAGTCCGCCTGAGGCGAACTTGGCGGCGCCCGGTGGCCCGTCAGCCGGTACCCGACTTGCGCTGCTCGCCGTCGTGCAACAGGCCCTTGAGTTTGCCGGTGAGTGATTCCCGAATTGCGCGGATCTCGCACAGCAAGCGGTCGACCTCGTCGGTCTGACCGTCGACGTGGCGATCGATCACGCGGCGCGCCAGGTGATGCACGTTCTCGTGCATCTGGCGGATCTCCGGATAGTCGTTGTGTGCGCCGAAGCGCGTACGGCCGTCTTTGTTGAACCACTGGCCGAAGCGGCATTCGCTGTGGTCGAGTTGCGGTACGCTGGAAGTCTTGCCGGCAAGGTAGTTTTCCAGCTGGCTGACCCAGGCCCGGTGCTCGACCATGGAGAACACCAGCGGCAGATCGGCGCGCTGGATCGGCTGTTGATTCTGCCACGATGGATTCGGCACCCAGGTGCCTGCCCAGGCGACGAAATCGTCGGCGGGCATCGGCCGGCCGATACAGTAACCCTGCGCCAGGTCGCAGCCGAGTTGCAGCAGAATCTCGCCGTGCTCGATCGTCTCGACGCCTTCGGCGATCGCCTCGCGGCTGAAGGCCGCGGCCAGCCCCATGATGCCTTCCAGTATCGCGAGATCCTCGCGATCGTCGAGCATGCCGCGCACAAAGGTCTGGTCGATCTTCAATTGATGGGCCGGCAGGCTCTTCAAGTAGCTCAATGACGAGTAACCGGTGCCGAAGTCATCCAGAGCGAATACCACCCCAAGGTTCTGGCCGGCGCGGATCACTTCGGAGATTCGGGCCAGGTCCATCAGCGCCGTGGTTTCGAGGATCTCGACCACGAGGTCGCCGGGGTCGACGCTCGGATGCGCATCCAGCAGTCGCTTGAGCCGGTCGATAAAGTCGGTCTGTTGCAGATGGTAGGCACTGACGTTGACGCTGACCGAGACGTCGAAGCCATCGGTCTGCCACGTCTCCATCTGTTGCAGCGCGTGGTCGATAACCCACTCGTCGAGTTCGACGGCCAAGGGATGATTCTCGATCAGCGGCAGGAACTCGTTCGGATAGCGGTATTTGCCGTCACCCAGCGGCCAGCGGATCAAGGCCTCGGCGCCGACGATCTCGCCGCTGCGCATGTTGACCTTGGGCTGGTAGTGCAACGCAAACTGCTCGTGTTTGAGTGCATGGCGGATCTGTTCGAGGCGTTCGACCTGACCGCGCAGACTGCGGTCCTGTTCGGCATCGAACAGGTGATAGCGGTTCTTGCCCTCGAGCTTCGCCTGATACATCGCCTGGTCGGCCTGGCGGAGCAGTTGGTCGGCGTCGACCTTCTCGGTCTGCGGATAGAAGGTGACGCCGAGGCTGGCCGACACCGAACGCACCTCGTCGGCGACGTGCAGCGGCTGCGACGCAGCCTGCAGCAGCCGCGGCAGGATCTCGATACAGGCGTTGGTGTTGTCCAGCCCGGTCAATACGGCCACGAACTCGTCGCCACCGAGGCGCGCAACGGTATCGTCGCCGCGCAGCGCTGTCTTCAGGCGATTCGCGATATCGATCAGCAGGCGGTCGCCGATGTCGTGGCCGAACTCGTCGTTGATCTCTTTGAAGCCGTCGAGGTCGAGATAGGCCACGGCCACCATGCCGCCATGTCGCGCCGAGTGCGCAATCGCCTGGTGCAGGCGATCGCTGAGCAGGATGCGGTTGGGCAGGTTGGTCAGCGAGTCGTGGTAGGCGATGTGTTCGAGCTGTTCCTGGTGCGTCTTGTGTTCGGTAACGTCCGAGGCCAATGCGACATAGTTCTGCACATTGCCGTCATCATCGAGAATGGCGCTGATCGACATCAGTTCCGCAAACAGTTCGCCGTTCTTGCGTCGGTTCCAGATCTCGCCAAACCAGCGTCCGGTCTGACCGATGGTCTTCCACATGCGGTCGTAGAACTGCACGTCTTGCCGGCCAGAGTTGAGAAAACGCGGATTGCGCCCGATCACCTCGTCACGGCCAAAGCCGGTGATGGTGCTGAACGCCTCATTGACGTCGACGATGTTGCGTTGCGCGTCGGCGATGATGATGCTTTCCTGGGCATGCTGGAACACGGCGGCGGCCAGTCGAAGGTCATCGTCGGCCTTCTTGCGCTCGGTAATATCGGTACATACGCCTACCCATTTGTAAGCGCGGCCGTTTTCGTCGAGCAGGGCCGATGACTTGTCCAGCCACGAGCGGTATTCGCCGGCCTGGGTCGCGATCCGGTATTCGACGACACAGGTCTCGGTATTTCTCTGCCGACAGGCCATGGCGTCTTCAATCGCCTTTTTGTCTTCAGGGTGGACCAGCGTCTGCCATTGATTGTCGCGACGAATCTCGCCGTAGGCGAAACCGAGCATCGTATCGATGTCGCCGAACCAGGTGAGTTTGCCGCTCACCGGATCCCATTCGTAGATGACATCGTAGCTTGCACGCCCGGCGATGCGTAGGCGTTGCTCACTCTCGCGCAGCGCACGTTGCGCATGTTTGTGGGCCGACACGTCGTGAATGATCGACAGCAGCAGATCGCGCCCTTCGCTCTCGATCGGCTTGACGAATACTTCGACGTCACGAATCTCACCGTTCGCCAGGCGATGGGGAAACTCAAAGAAAGAACGCGACTGGCGCAGTGCATCACGCCGTGCCTCGGCAACGCGCGGTGCAGACAGTACGTTGATGTCGTCGATCGTCATGGCGACCAACGCTTCGCGCGGGTAGCCGTAAAACAATACCGCTGCATTGTTGGCCGCCACGATGCGACCGCTGTGCGGCTCGATCAACAGTGTGACGCTCGGGTTGTCGTCGAACAGCCCGCGTATGAATTCCTGGTTCTCGCGCAGTACGTGATTTTTCTCGGCCAGAGCCTTTTCAACGCGATCCCGATAGCGCCGCAACTGCAGGCCCAGTGCGACGCTGGTGGCGACCGCCATAGCACTGAGCAACATCCACACAACCGGAGAGCGGAAATCACCGCTATCACTCACGCTCAACGCACTCTCGTTGCTCGAGATCAGGTTAACCCCGAGGCTGGCAGCCAGCATCAGTAATAAGGCCACGATGAGCGTGACCGCCGGGATGTAGCTGCGCGCAGACGCCAGCCCCGATTCTGCGAGCCCGTCTCTGCGCCCGGCCGGATACTGCGGCTCGGCGTCGTTGCTTTTTGGGTGTCGATCGATCATCGCAGAACGGCAGGGTCGGCGTGGCGGCCGGTGGTCGCCCAGGGGGTTGCAAGCCGGTACGGATAGCTCTCTGCCACCTTTTTTACAGGCGACAAGAGGCAGCGACCGCGGCCTTCCGGATTGATGACGTGTCCATGCATGCGTTTCCCCTTGGGTCGATAGGACCCCGCATCCTGAAATATGGCGACCGCGGAAGCGCGATCTTGAAATCAAATCGCGTTTGCAGGGAATATAGTTCCTGTCTGCCGACCGACAGGGAGACGGAGAGGATTAATCGGCCGGAGGTGCTTCGCGGGCGAGCGAGGTGGTTTCCGCCACCCGTCGACTGCGCAACCTGTTTGCAATCGGCACGGCAACAGCTTCAGGGCCGGGATCAGCGGGCACCAGTCGGGCGAGAGCCAAAGAGCCCGCTGCCATGGCCGCACCCAACAGAAACACCGCCGCGTGAGATTGCAGCCAGATCACGCCGAATACCACCGGGATCACCACGGCTGCGATGTGGTTGATCGTGAACGAGACGCCGGCGGTCGATGCCATGTCCTGCGGGTCGGCGATCTTTTTAAAGAAGCTCTCGATCGCTATCGCCATCGCGAACAACAGGTGATCGAGCACGAACAGTGCCGCCGCCCACCACGCCGACTCGACGAACGCGTATGACGTAAAGATCACGATCAGTCCAAGGTACTCGATCGACAGTGCGCTACGTTCACCCCAGCGTTCCACGAAACGGCCGATACGCGGCGCCGCCCAGGTGTTGATCAGGTGATTGATCAGGAACAGCGCGGCGATGTCCGAGGCTGAAAAGCCGAACTTTTCGACCATCAGGAAACCGGCAAAGACAATGAAGATCTGACGCCGCGCACCGCTCATGAAGGTCAATGCGTAATACAGCCAATAACGCCGGCGCATAACCAGATGTTTGTGCTGTGGCACGGCGTGCGAGAACCGCGGAAAGGCGCGCCAGCACCACACGGCCAGCGCGACAGTGCCGGCACCGGCGAGCAGGTAGAGCCAGCGATAGTCTATCGCCCACAGTTCGATACCGACCCAAATCACAGCGAACGCACAGATCGCGGCATACGAGCGCGCTGCAGATATCCGCCCCAACGTGAGCGGTGTTCGCTCGACCGAAACCCACTGCAGCACCAGCGATTTCTGTACGGTGAAGAAGTAGTGGAAGCCCACCGACATCAACACGGTGGTGGCATAGAACGCATACTCTTGCGGAAAGAACCCGGTCAGCGCGACACCAATGCCTAGTACGGCGATTGCCAGCACGGCGAAGGTTTGTTCGCGCAGCACAAGCAACACGAACACCGTGGTGAACGCGAGAAACCCGGGCACTTCACGCAGGCTCTGCAGGATGCCGATCTCCACGCCGGTGAAAGCAGCCCGTTCGACCGCAAAGTTGTTCAGCAGGGTCTGCCATGCGGCGAACGACAGGGCCGCGGCGAAACTCAGCAGCCACAGAAAACGTTCGGCGGTCGGTTTCTTGTCGTGATCGTTCACGTCTTCTGCGCGGCTTTTCGCGCAGGCCGCGCCAGGCAGCGTTTCAGCCAGTCATCCAGGTTCGGGTAGTCGCGGGTTACGACGCGTGCCGGCTTGCACCATGACATCACCGCTGCCACGTTCAGGTCGGCAATGCTGAACGCCTCGCCGAGCAGGTAGTCGCGGTCGTGCAGCGATTTCTCGAGAACACTGAATGGCGCCTTCAGCAAGCCGAGGTCGCGTTTTGCTTTCTCCGGCTTGCGCTTTTCCTCCGGTAACACGCGGGTGTGCATCAGCACGCTCAGGAGCGGCGCTTCGACCTCGGTCATGACCCAGAATGACCATTGCCACGCGCGAGCCTCGCCCTCGACCGACCTCGGCCACAGCAGTCCGGTGTTGTCGTATTTGCGGGCCAGATAGAGCGTGATCGCCATCGATTCCCACAAAACGAAATCGTCGTCGACCAGCGTTGGAATACGACCGTTCGGGTTCAGCGCCAGGTAGTCGGAATCGCGCAGGTCATCGCCGCGAAAGTCCAGCGGCACCTGCTCAAAATCGAGCCCCAGCTCATGCATTACCCACAGTGGTCGAAATGCCCGCGATTGAGTGACACCGTAGAGTTTGCGCATGCGCCTTTCTCCGAATCGGATCGATTACGCATCTTAACAGCGGGCGGCCCCTCGGTTTGGTTAGAATTCGCCCATGCGTACACAAGTGAATTATCAGGTTGCCTGGCTGCGCCAGCTGGCCGAAGGGCTCGACGTCATGCATCTGCCGATCGAGAGCGGCCGGCAGGAAACCTTGCTGGCGTTTCTCGGTTTGCTGGAAAAATGGAACCGCACCTACAACCTGACCGCCGTTCGTGATCCACGCCAGATGGTGCCCAAGCACCTGTTGGACAGCCTGTCGATCTTGCCGTGGGTGGACAAAGGCCCGCTGCTCGATGTCGGCACCGGGGCGGGGCTGCCTGGCATACCGCTGGCCATCGTGCGACCGGATATCGAATGCACGTTGCTTGATAGCAACGGCAAGAAGACCCGCTTCGTGCGCCAGGTCGTCACCGACCTGGGTCTGCCGAATGTCGAGGTCGTGCATTCCCGCGCCGAGGCGTTGCAGCGTCCGGGCCACTACGCCTGCATCACGGCCAGGGCGGTCGCGACGCTGGCCGATGTGGTTGCCTGCACCCGAGCTCTGTTGGCGGGCGATGGCAAGTGGCTGGTCATGAAAGGCGCCCGGCCGAACGCCGAGGTTGCCGAACTGCCTTCGCAATACCAAGCGGAGATCCATCCGTTGACCGTGCCGGGCGAGGTAGGACGGCGCCACCTCGTGGTCGCCTCGCGCGTCCGGTCTACCGGTTGAGTGGCTGTCTTTTTTCCGCTGCGTGGTTATGATTATCGGTCCGGCCACACGGCGGGCGGCAGAAGACACATCCGAGCGTGACCACCATGGGACGAATAATCGCAGTTGCCAACCAGAAAGGCGGCGTGGGCAAAACCACGACGGCCGTGAATACGGCTGCCGCACTGGCGGCGATGAAACAGCGCGTGCTGCTCGTCGATATCGATCCGCAAGGCAACGCGACGACCGGCAGTGGCATCGACAAGCATGCGTCGGAGAACACCACCCTCGAAGCCTTGATGGGCGAAGTGCCGTTGGCCGATTGCCTGGCACGCAGTGAAGCGGGCTACGATGTGTTGCCATCTAACGGCGACCTGACTGCCGCCGAGGTACAACTGCTCGATGCGCCAATGCGCGAGAAGCACCTCGAGCAGGCACTTGCGCCAGTCAAGGACAGCTACGATTACATCCTCATCGACTGCCCGCCTTCGCTGAACATGCTGACCTTGAATGCCTTGGTTGCTGCCGACGGCGTACTGGTCCCCTTGCAGACCGAGTATTACGCACTGGAAGGCCTGTCGGCACTGCGCTCGACCGTGCAGCAGATCAAGGAACACCGCAATCCGCGGCTCGAGATCGAAGGCATCCTGCGCACCATGCACGACCCGCGCAACAACCTCGATAACCAGGTTTCAGCGCAGCTGATTCAGCATTTCGGCGACAAGGTGTTCCGTACGATCATCCCGCGCAACGTGCGCGTCGCCGAGGCACCCAGTCATGGCTTGCCGGTGATGCTGTATGATAGAGCCTCGCGCGGCGCGATCAGCTACATGGCATTGGCCAGCGAAATGACTCGTCGACACATTCCCCAACCGACCAATACGCCGGCCTGATCATGGTAAAAAAAAGAGGTCTCGGACGCGGACTCGACGCCTTGTTGGGTGCCTCGCAACCTGCCGCTGCTGCGCAGAATGACGTAGCCGCCAACGAAAGCCCGGCAGCGTCAGCTGCAACGAATTCTCTCGCCGTCGATCTGATCCAGCGCGGTCGTTATCAACCGCGGCGCAACTTCGACGAAGACAAGCTGCGCGAACTCGCCGACTCGATCACCGCGCAGGGATTGGTGCAACCGATCGTCGTGCGTCCGATTGGTGAGAAAAAATACGAGATCATTGCCGGCGAACGGCGTTGGCGTGCGGCCCAACTCGCCGGCCTGTCCGAGATACCTGTCGTCATCCGCGAGGTCGACGACCAAGCCGCGATGGCCATGGCGCTGATTGAGAACATCCAGCGCGACGACCTCAATCCGCTGGAAGAAGCCACAGCGTTACATCGCTTGCTCAATGAGTTCGAACTGACCCACCAGCAGGTCGCGCAGGCCGTCGGCAAGTCGCGCACCACGGTGACCAACCTGATCCGGCTGCTCGACCTCGAGGGCGAGGTAAAGGCAATGGTCGAGGGCGGACAACTCGAGATGGGACATGCGCGCGCCCTGCTCGCACTCAGCGGCAAGATGCAGCTGGATGCCGCCAAGCAGGTCGCGGCCAAGGGCTTGTCGGTACGCGAAACCGAAGCGCTGGTGCGCCGTCTTTCCCAACCCAAGCCGGCTGCGGCGGCCGCCGCCCCAGTCGAAGAAGATCCCGATGTGCGTCGCCTGCTGGCCGATCTCACCGACAAACTCGGTGCCAAGGTGGCCCTGCAGCAGGGTGCCGGCGGCAAAGGCCGGCTGGTGATCAGCTACAACACCCTCGAAGAGCTCGAGGGGATTCTCGATCACATCCGCTGATTCCTGAGTAAAAAAATCAGGTAAAAAACGTTAAAAACCGCGGGATTACCCTTTAGGTTTTTTATCAGACGATCGTTTGACCTTATACCGCGGAATTCTTATACTGCGCGCGCTTTCGGTGGCTCGGTCAATAGCACGATCTCATGCAGCAGATGCAGAACCTCGATGCGCATCGAGCCAGACGGATCCTGGTCGCACAGGCGGTTGCCACAATAATCGTCACTCTCGTTGGCCTACTTTTCGGCCTGCGAGCGGGCTTTTTTGCGCTCCTCGGCGGAGCTACAGCGACCATCGCCAACGCCCTGTTCGCTTACTGGGTGTTTGGTCGCTACCGCGCCGGCGAACCCGGCAAGCTGGTTTCCCAGTTTTACGGTGGCGAGTTTATTAAGCTGGCGTTTATCGCCGCGGTGTTTGCGGTCGTGATCATCTGGTTCGATCCGCTAAGTCCGCTGGCTCTGTTTGGGGCCTTTTTTGTAGTACAGGTTTTACCTCCGTTACTGGCGAACCGCATCGCCGGTTGAACGCAAAAGAGAAAAGACAAGATGGCTGGCTCTGAGACGATTACCTCCGGTGAATACATCAAGCACCACTTGACCAACCTGACGTTTGGCAAGTTCCCCGATGGCCACTGGGGTGTCGCGCACAGCGCCGACGAAGCCAAAGAGATGGGCTTCTGGGCCATCCATCTGGATTCGATGTTCTGGTCGGTCATTCTCGCCGTCGTGTTCGGTTATTTCTTCATGAAGGCCGCCAGCAAGGCGACCGCCGGTGTCCCTGCCGGCCTGCAGAATTTCGTCGAGATGATCATTGATTTCGTCAACGACAGCGTCCGCGGATCGTTTTCGGGCAAGAACGACATGGTGGCACCGCTGGCCCTGACCATTTTCGCCTGGGTCTTCCTGATGAACCTGATGGACCTGGTGCCGGTGGATGTGATTCCGTGGTTGAGTGGCATGCTGGGTATCCACTTCATGAAGGTCGTGCCGACAACCGATCCCAATATCACCTTCGCGCTGGCGATCGGCGTGTTCATGCTGATCCTCTTCTACAGCATCAAGATCAAGGGTGTCGGTGGTTTTGTCGGTGAACTGACCGGCATGCCGTTCGAAACCAAGAACCCGCTGCTCAAGCCGTTTTTCATGGTTATCAACCTGGTGCTCGAAGGCGTCAACCTGATCGCCAAGCCCGTCTCTCTCGCCCTGCGTCTGTTCGGCAACATGTACGCCGGCGAGATGATCTTCATTCTGATCGCGGTCATGTACAGCGCCGGATGGGCGCTCGGAATCTTCGGTGGATTCCTGCAGCTTGGCTGGGCGATCTTCCATATCCTGATCATCACGTTGCAGGCGTTCATCTTCATGACGCTGACCATCGTCTATCTGGATATGGCGCATTCTGAACATCACTGATTTCTTTTTTCTTTTAACTACCTGATTGAATTAACGGGAGACAATCATGGAAATGGCACAAGCTCTGCTGGTCATCGCTGCGGCGCTCATGTTGGGCCTGGGCGCGGTCGGTGCCGCCATCGGTATCGGCGTCCTCGGTGGTCGCTTCTTGGAAGGTGCTGCTCGTCAGCCGGAACTCATCCCCATGCTGCGTACCCAGTTCTTCATCGTTATGGGTCTGACCGACGCCGTGCCGATGATCGCTGTGGGTCTTGGCATGTACGTACTGTTCGCCCTTTAACGGATACGAACTGTTTCAACTCGTCTTAACGAGGTTTCGGGATGAATATCAACCTGACACTTATTGCCCAGCTGGTGTCCTTCGCGGTGTTCGTTTGGTTCACCATGAAGTATGTCTGGCCCCCGCTGGTCAAAGCGATGGACGAGCGTAAAGCCAAGATCGCTGAAGGCCTGGCTGCCGCAGAACGCGGTCAGCACGAGCAACAGCTCGCGCAGGAACGTGCCACTGAAGAGTTGCACAAAGCCAAACAACAGGCCGCCGAAATCAAAGCCAATGCCGAAAAGCAGGCTGCGATGATCGTCGAAGAGGCTCGCGACAAAGCCAAAGAAGAAGGCAAACGTCAGCTGGCCGCCGCTCAGGCAGAGATCGAGCAGGAAACCAACAAGGCCCGCGAGGTCTTGCGTTCCAAGGTTGCCGAACTGGCAGTCATGGGTGCGGAGAAAATCCTGCGTAAAGAGATCAACGCCGATGCGCATAAAGACATCGTCGAATCTGTGGCTAACCAGATCTAAGGCAAGCTCATGGCTGGAGACGCTACAACCATCGCCAGACCCTACGCCGAAGCCATCTTCGTGCGTGCGGTCGAAACCGACAAACTGGACCTCTGGTCGGACATGCTCGAGCTACTCGCGCTTGCCGCTAAAGATCCGGCGCTATCCGGACTGATCGCCAGTCCGAAACTCGACAAGTCGCAAATGGCCGAGCTGATGCTCGACATCGGCGGTGCCCGCCTCAGTGACGAAGGCCAGAACTTCGTGAAGCTGTTGGTCGAAAACCGTCGCCTTTCGGTGCTACCCGAAATTGCGGCCTTGTACGAGCAGCGCAAAGCCGAGCACGAAGGCACACTCGATGTGCACGTGACCTCCGCTTTCGCGCTTCAGCCGGCACAGGAAAAGCAGCTCGCCGAGGCACTGAAGAAAAAGCTCGGCCGCGAGATCCGCATCACCAGCGAACAGGACCCCGAGCTCATCGGTGGCTTCCGCCTCACTGCTGGTGACATGGTGATCGACGGCTCGGTGTCCGGACAGCTCGGCCAACTGGCTAACGAATTAGGAATCTAATTGGGTAAGCAACCATGCAACTGAATCCCTCCGAGATCAGCGAGCTGATCAAGAGCAAGATCGAGAAATTCGATCTCACTTCTGAAGCTCACAACGAAGGCACCGTGGTTTCCGTAACCGACGGTATCGTCCGCATCCACGGCCTGGCAGATGTCATGTCTTACGAGATGCTGGAATTCCCCGGCAACACCTACGGCCTGGCGCTCAACCTCGAGCGTGACTCGGTCGGTGCGGTTGTTCTGGGTGACTACAAACACATCTCGGAAGGCGATTCGGTCAAGTGTACCGGTCGCGTACTCGAAGTGCCGATCGGCCCGCAGCTGCTCGGCCGCGTCGTCGACGCGCTGGGTCGTCCGATGGACGGCAAAGGCCCGATCAATGCTGACCTGTCGGCACCGATCGAAGCCATCGCGCCTGGCGTTATCGAGCGTAAATCGGTAGACCAGCCGGTGCAGACCGGTATCAAGGCTATCGACGCCATGGTGCCGATCGGCCGCGGCCAGCGCGAGCTGATCATCGGCGACCGTCAGACCGGTAAGTCTGCCATCGCAATCGACGCGATCATCAACCAGAAAGGCACCGGCGTTAAGTGTATCTACGTCGCCGTCGGTCAGAAGAACTCGACCGTTGCCGCGCTGGTACGCAAGCTCGAAGAGCACGATGCGATGGATCACACCATCATCGTTTCGGCACCGGCTGCCGACTCGGCCGCGATGCAGTTCATCGCGCCGTACTCCGGTTGCACCATGGGTGAGTACTTCCGCGACCGCGGCGAAGATGCTCTGATCATCTACGACGACTTGACCAAGCAGGCCTGGGCCTACCGCCAGGTATCGCTGCTGCTGCGTCGTCCGCCGGGTCGTGAAGCCTACCCGGGTGACGTCTTCTACCTGCACTCGCGTCTGCTTGAGCGTGCTGCTCGCGTCAACGCCGACTACGTCGAGAAGTTCACCAACGGTGAAGTTAAAGGCCAGACCGGTTCGTTGACCGCACTGCCGATCATCGAGACCCAGGCGGGTGACGTATCGGCGTTCGTACCGACCAACGTTATCTCGATCACCGACGGCCAGATCTTCCTTGAATCCGATCTGTTCGCCGCAGGTCTGCGTCCGGCCATCAACGCCGGTCTGTCGGTCTCGCGTGTCGGTGGTTCGGCCCAGACCAAGATCATCAAGAAGCTCGGTGGCGGTGTGCGTCTGGCACTCGCTCAGTACCGCGAACTGGCGGCGTTCTCGCAGTTCGCGTCTGACCTTGACGAAGCTACCCGTAAGCAGCTCGAGCGCGGTCAGCGTGTAACCGAGCTGATGAAGCAGCAGCAGTACTCGCCGCTGTCGATTGCCGACATGGCGATCTCGCTGTTCGCCGCCAACGAGGGTTACCTCGATGATGTTGACGTCAACAAGGTCGTCGATTTCGAAGCGGCATTGCACAGCTACATGGCAGCACACCAGGCTGACCTGGTTGCCAAGGTGAATGCTGAAGGTGACTGGAATGACGACCTCGAGTCGGCTTTCCACGACGCTTTGAAAGACTTCAAGGCCAACAACACCTGGTAACAGCATGTTGTACAGGTGCGAAACGGCAACGTTTCGCACCTTGAGCAACCCAACGGGAAGATAGGTTAAACATGGCAGGCGCTAAAGAAATCCGCACAAAGATTGCCTCCGTCAAAAGCACTCAGAAGATCACGAGTGCGATGGAGATGGTCGCGGCGTCCAAGATGCGCAAGGCGCAGGATCGGATGCAGGCTACTCGCCCGTATGCCGAAAAGATGCGTCAGGTTATCGGCCACGTTGCGCTGGCGAATCCGGAATACAAGCACCCGTTCATGCATGCGCGTGAGGTCAAGCGGATCGGTTTCATTATCGTTTCGTCCGACCGCGGACTGTGTGGTGGTCTGAACAGCAACCTGTTCCGTCGCCTGTTGCGCGAGATCCGTACCTTGCGTGATGCCGGCACCGAGATCGAGTTCTGCACCATCGGTACCAAGGCGCTGGGCTTCTTCCGTCGCGTCGGCGGCAAGGTTGCGGCGCAGATCACCCATCTGGGCGACGCACCGCACATCGACGACCTGGTCGGTACGGTCAAGGTCATGCTCGACGCCTACATGGCTGGCGAGATCGACGAGATCCGAATCGCGTACAACGACTTCGTCAACACGATGACGCAAAAGCCGACCATCGAACAGCTTGTTCCGTTGGCAGCGGGTGACGACGCCGAGCAGCTCAAGCACCACTGGGACTACATCTACGAGCCGGGCTCGAAAGAAGTCCTCGATGGTCTGCTGACCCGTTACATCGAATCGCTGGTTTACCAGGCGGTTGTCGAGAACAGCGCCAGTGAACAGGCAGCGCGAATGGTGGCGATGAAGTCCGCAACCGACAACGCCGGCAACCTGATCGATGAACTGCAGCTGATTTACAACAAGGCCCGTCAGGCAGCCATCACCCAGGAGATCTCCGAGATCGTGGGCGGCGCCGCGGCTGTATCGTCGTAAGCCAGCGCTTTTGACAACGAATTTAGACTTTAACGATTGTGACGCTGCCCCAGCAGCGAAGAGGAAATGCCAATGAGCACGGGTAATGTCGTGGAAATTATCGGCGCCGTTGTGGACGTTCAGTTCCCGCGCGGTGAAATGCCGAAGGTTTACGATGCACTGAAGATCGATTCGGTCGGCCTTACGCTGGAAGTGCAGCAGCAGCTGGGTGACGGCGTTGTACGAACCATTGCGATGGGTTCCACCGACGGTCTGAAGCGTGGTGTCGAAGTGGCCAACACCGGTGCCGCCATCTCGGTGCCCGTCGGTCAGGCAACCCTGGGTCGCATCATGGACGTTCTCGGCAACCCGGTTGACGAGGCCGGCCCGATCGGCACTGAAGATCGCATGCCGATCCACCGCAAGGCGCCTGAACTTGAAGACCAGGCAGCGACCACCGAGATCCTCGAAACCGGCATCAAGGTCATCGACCTGATCATGCCGATCTCCAAAGGCGGTAAGGTTGGCCTGTTCGGGGGTGCTGGTGTAGGTAAGACCGTAACCCTGATGGAGCTGATCCGTAACATCGCGGTCGAGCACTCGGGCTTCTCGGTATTCGCCGGTGTCGGTGAGCGTACTCGTGAAGGTAACGACTTCTACCACGAGATGTCCGAAGGTGGCGTACTCGACAAGGTAGCCCTGGTTTACGGCCAGATGAACGAGCCGCCCGGCAACCGTCTGCGCGTCGCACTGACCGGCCTGACCATGGCGGAATACTTCCGTGATGAAGGCCGCGACGTTCTGATGTTCGTCGACAACATCTACCGTTACACCCTCGCCGGTACCGAGGTATCCGCACTGCTCGGTCGTATGCCGTCGGCAGTAGGCTACCAGCCGACCCTGGCTGAAGAGATGGGTGTACTGCAGGAGCGCATCACCTCGACCAAGACCGGCTCGATCACGTCATTCCAGGCCGTTTACGTTCCCGCGGATGACTTGACCGACCCGTCGCCGGCAACCACCTTCGCTCACTTGGATGCCACCCTCGTACTGTCGCGTCAGGTCGCGGAACTGGGTATCTACCCCGCGGTAGACCCGCTCGACTCGACCTCGCGTATCCTCGACCCGCACGTTGTTGGTCAGGAGCATTACGAAGTGGCTCGTGGCGTACAGGGTGTACTGCAGCGCTATAAGGAACTGAAGGACATCATCGCGATCCTGGGTATGGACGAACTGTCGGAAGACGACAAACTGGTCGTTCAGCGCGCTCGTAAGATCCAACGCTTCCTGTCGCAGCCGTTCTTCGTTGCTGAAGTGTTCACCGGCGCGCCCGGCAAGTACGTCACGCTGAAAGAGACCATCGCCAACTTCAAGGCGATCCTGGCCGGCGAATACGACCACCTGCCGGAACAGGCCTTCTACATGTGCGGCAACGTCGACGAAGCCGTCGCCAAAGCCGAGAAGAGCTGATCAGCGGGTCTAGACAGAGTTTGGGAGAATCCCGATGGCAATGACCATTCACGTCGACATCGTAAGCGCCGAGGGCCATCTCTTTTCCGGACAGGGAGAGATGATCTACGCGCCGGCCGTGATGGGCGAAATCGGTATCGCGCCTCGCCACGCGCCGCTCGTTACCCAGTTGAAGCCGGGTGAAGTGCGGGTCGATCCGGGCAGCGGCAAACCGCAGGAACATTTCTATGTCTCTGGCGGGATGATCGAGGTACAGCCGTTCAAGGTCACGGTACTGGCCGACACCGGTATCCGGGCTGCAGACCTGGACGAGGCCGCGGCCCAGGACGCGAAGCGTCGCGCCGAGGACGCCCTCGCCAACAACGCGGCGGATATCGATCTGGCCAAGGCGCAGGTCGAACTGGCAGAGGCGGTGGCCCAGCTGCGCGCCATCGAGCGGCTGCGCAAGACCCGGTAAGCGCCAACGAGCGATGTTAAGATAGACGGCCCTGGCGGTGCAGATCGCCAGGGCCGTTTTGTTTGCGGTGCCCGTCCGGGCCGCGTTGGCCGATTGACTGCAATCACGCAAACGGGTGAAAAAATCGGCCAGAATTCACCCACATCGACGGCGACACCGGCGTCGCCAACACGACCAGCGAAGATCAGACCATCATGAGCGACGACATCATCAAGCCCGGCAAATATGTAGCTTTGACCTACGGCATCGAAGATGAGGCGGGGCAAGTCATCGAACAGCACGATATCCCGCTGGGATTCGTGTACGGCAGCGACACCGAGCTGATCGGCGACATGGACAAAGCGGTCGCCGGCAAGCGTGCAGGTGACGAGGTTGTCGTCCATGTGCCGCCGGAAAAGGGTTTCGGAGAACACGATCCAAGCCTGACCTTCACCGACGAGATCGATAACGTCCCTCCGCAGTTTCGCGAGCTCGGCGCCGAGGTGCAGATGCAGAACGAGGAAGGCGAGATGAAGACCTTCTTCGTCACGCGTATCGAGGACGGCTATCTGACCGTCGATGGCAATCATCCGTTGGCCGGTAAGGATCTTACGGTTCGCGTGAAGATCACCGAGGTACGGGATGCCAAGCCAGGCGAAGAGCAGGTTTCAGGCATCCACGCGGTCGAGATGCCGGGCCACCCCACTCTCAACTGAAGCCGGAGTAGCGCGATGAGCCTTGGCGTTGTGATTCTCGCGGCCGGTCAGGGTACGCGGATGAAGTCCGCCCTGCCAAAGGTGCTGCACCGTCTCGCGGACAAGCCGCTGTTGGGTCACGTGATCGATTGCGCACGCGCCCTCGATCCGGCTGAGATCGTTGTTGTCTACGGTCACGGCGGCGATGCCGTTCGCCAAGCCTTCGCCGATCATGACGATCTACGCTGGGCCGAGCAAGCCGAACAACTCGGCACCGGCCACGCCGTTGCGCAGGCTATGCCTCAACTCGAACGCACAAGCCAAGTGCTTGTGCTGTACGGCGATGTACCGCTCACGCGCGTCGAGACACTGCGAACCTTGATTGACGAAACCGGCCAGGGGTTCGGCTTGCTCACCGTGACGCTTGCGGATCCGACCGGTTACGGTCGTATCGTGCGCAACGACGGCGGGCGTGTGCAGCGCATCGTCGAACAAAAGGATGCGGGTAACGAGGAGTTGGCCATCGACGAAGTCAACACCGGCATCATGTGCTTGCCGCGCGACGCCCTCGCCCGTTGGCTCAGCGGCCTGTCGAATGCCAATGCACAAGGCGAGTACTATCTGACCGATGTGTTGGAGATGGCAGTCGGCGACGGTTTCGATGTGCAGGTACATCAACCCGCCTCGCCGGTCGAAGCCGAGGGTGTCAACAATCGCCTGCAACTCGCCACGCTTGAACGCGCTTACCAACAGCATTGCGCCACACAGCTGATGCTGAATGGCGTTACCTTGCGCGACCCGGCGCGCATCGATGTACGTGGCCGCGTTGAACACGGCAAGGACATCGAAATCGACGTCAATGTCGTCCTCGAGGGCGACATTCAGCTCGGCAACAACGTGACCATCGGCGCCAACTGCGTGCTGCGCAATGTGCGCATCGCCGACGACGTCGTGATCCAGCCGAACTGTGTGCTCGAAGAGGCCATTGTCGGGCCAGGAAGCACGATCGGTCCGTTCGCGCGGCTGCGCCCGGGGGCCGAGCTGGTGGGCGGCGCGCACATCGGCAACTTCGTCGAAATCAAGAAGTCGATCGTCGGCCAAGGCTCCAAGGTGAATCACCTGAGCTACGTTGGCGACGCGACCATCGGTGCCGGCGTGAACGTGGGCGCCGGTACGATCACCTGCAACTACGACGGTGCCAACAAACACCGCACGGTGATTGAAGACAACGCCTTTATCGGGTCGAACACGGCACTGGTCGCCCCGGTTACCGTCGGTGCCGGCGCGACGATTGGCGCAGGATCGGTGATCAGCAAGAATGCGCCGGATGAGAAGCTGACACTGACGCGCGCCAAGCAACTCAGTTTGAACTGGCAACGACCGACCAAGAAGAACAAGTAGACGTCCGTCGTTGTCTCAAGGCCATGGCCTTGCCGCAGCACGAAAGATTGTTCGCCGATCAGCATGACCACCCTTTGATCGGCAGGATGCAGGAGAGAGCATTGTATGTGCGGTATTGTTGGTGCGATCGCAGAGCGCAACGTTGTCCCCATCTTGATGGAGGGCTTACGCCGGCTTGAGTACCGGGGTTACGACTCGGCCGGTATAGCTGTGCGCCATCCGGATGCCCGACTACAGCGCATCCGTTCGGTCGGCAAGGTCTCCGAGCTGCAAAACCTGTTGGACCAAAGTGCCGTTGAGGGCAATCTCGGTATCGCCCACACGCGTTGGGCGACACACGGCATGCCGGCGGAGCGCAACGCCCACCCGCACATGAGCGGCGAGCAGGTTGCGATCGTGCATAACGGCATCATCGAGAATCATGCCGCGCTGCGAGCCGACCTGCAGGCGGCAGGCTTCGAATTCAACTCGGATACCGACACCGAAGTCATCGCCCATCTCCTGGCGGGGCTGTTGGCTGAAGGCCAAGGCATCGCCGACGCCACGCGCAATGCGATCCAACGTTTGGTCGGTGCCTATGCGCTTGCGGTCATCAGCCCGGACGACCCTGACCACATGGTCGTTACCCGCGCCGGTAGTCCCCTGGTCATTGGTGTTGGTGTCGGCGAACACTTCATCGCCTCCGATGTATTCGCCCTGCTGCCGGTCACCCAACGTTTCATCTTTCTTGAAGAGGGCGACCTTGCCGAGATCCGGCGCGACGGGGTCAGCATCTTCGATGCCGAAGGCAAAGCTGTCGAGCGTGAAATACGCACCAGCCAGCTTTCCGTGTCCAATGCCGAGAAGGGTCCATATCGGCACTACATGCTCAAGGAGATCTTCGAGCAGCCCGGCGTGATCGCCGAAACCCTCGAAGGCCGTATCCACCAGGGCAAGTTGCTCGAAGAAAGCTTCGGCCACGTCGCCAAAGAACTGTTCGATAAGACCAAGGCCGTGCAGATCATCGCCTGCGGCACCAGCTACCACGCCGGTCTGGTGGCGCGATACTGGTTGGAAGAAGTCGGCGTACCCTGTCAGATCGAGGTTGCGAGCGAGTTTCGTTATCGCAAAAAGCTCGTCTCGCCCGACACCTTGTTCGTCACGATATCGCAGTCTGGTGAAACGGCGGATACGTTGGCGGCGTTGCGCGAAGCCAAGCAGTCCGGTTACATCGGCAGCCTTGTCGTCTGCAACGTCCCCGAGAGTTCCTTGGTACGCGAGTCCGACGTCGCCTTGATGACTCGCGCCGGCCCCGAGATTGGCGTCGCATCAACCAAGGCTTTCACAACCCAGCTCGTCGCGCTACGCCTGATGACCCTCGCGCTGGCCAAGCGTCGCGGCTTGAACGCTGAGCAGGAAAAAGAATGGGTCGATGAGTTGCAGGCACTGCCGCGCCAGGTCGAAGTCGTTCTGAAACTGAGCGAAGCCATCGAAGAAATGGCGCAGTCGTTTGCCGATATGCACAACGCGCTGTTCCTCGGCCGTGGCACCTTCTACCCGATTGCCATGGAAGGCGCATTGAAGCTCAAAGAAATCTCATACATCCATGCCGAGGCTTATCCGGCTGGCGAACTCAAGCATGGGCCCTTGGCGTTGGTCGACGACCGCATGCCGGTGGTGTGCGCCTTGCCCGACGATCCGTTGCTCGAAAAGGTGCTGTCCAACCTGCAAGAGGTGCGCGCACGCGGCGGCGAACTGTTCCTGTTCAGTGACAAGAAGATCAAGATCCCGCTCGACCGCTATCAGAACCTTACGTTGGACGACATCTGCCCGGGTACCGCGCCGATCGTGTACACGATTCCGCTGCAGCTGGTCGATCAGCCACGTAACCTGGCCAAATCGGTAACCGTCGAATAATGAGGTGAGGCTCGGCAGGGCCTCATCGCTTTCCGACATACAGCGCACTCGTCTGTATTCAGCGAGAATCACAGCGTCTGCGCGAAGCCGTCACTTATCAGTGGCCGGTGGTCATCCTTGTTCCAAGGATCAATACAACGTTCGCGGTTGCATCATGGTGTCGCCTCGCTACTATGCGTTCGGCGTGAACTAAGGTTGTTCGCCTGCAAGTAGGCGCACCGGGAAATGCGAGGGTCGACTACTTTTTTCAGGTGTTGCTATCGATTGCCTGAACGAGACGATGCGCATGCTTGACAATATTTAGTGTGTGATCGACACTAAGTATCAGGTTACGTGCGCAGGTTACGTGCGGACCGCACGTGACTTCGGTAGACGATTCCGGATAGACCGGAATCGTTTCCAACCAGCAAGGGAGGCTTGCTGACATGTCGAAGTCGTTTGATTTTCTGGTCTTTATTGGTCGGTTCCAGCCGTTTCATTCCGGACACCTGGCGGTGCTGCGCGAGGCGCTGGGCCAGTCGGAACACGTCATCCTGCTTTGCGGTTCTGCGCGTCAGCCGCGCACGACCCGCAACCCCTGGTCATTCAACGATATCGAGGCAATGGTCCGCGGATCGTTGGAAGAGCCTGAAGCGCAGCGTGTGATCCTCTCACCGTTGCTCGACGATCCCTACAACGAAGACCGTTGGCTGCGTCGCGTCCAGTCGATCGTTCGCGATTCGATCAAAGCCTCGATTGGCGATCGGGTTGCGCGCGTCGGCCTCGTCGGTCTGTCTGAAGATGGCGACAGGTACTACCCCAGGCGCTTCCCGCAATGGATCCCGGTCGGCATCGACAGCGACAACAAGGTGCGTGGCACCGCCATTCGTGAGGCCTTGTTCGGCATGCGGGCGGCACCAACACCTTCGGGTGCCGCCTATCTGGCGAGCCCCGAAGCACACAGCGCATTGCCGGCGGCAGTCAGGCATCAGCTGGTCGATTACTGCGCGACAGAGACCTACACGTTGATACGCGAAGAAGCTGAGTTCGTCGCGCGCTACCGCAGCGCTTGGGCCGAAGCGCCCTATCCACCCGTGTTCGTCACCGTGGATGCCGTGGTCGTACAATCCGGGCACATCCTGCTCGTCGAACGACGTGCGCAACCGGGTAAGGGGCTGTGGGCCCTGCCCGGGGGATTCCTTCGGGGTGATGAAACCCTGGAGGCGGCCTGTGTGCGGGAGCTTCGTGGAGAGACGCGTCTGAAGGTGCCGGCACCGGTGCTGCGTGGCTCGATCCGGGCACGCCAGGTATTCGACTGGCCCTATCGTTCGTTGCGCGGTCGAACCATCACCCACGTGTTCCAGTTCGAACTCGAACCAAACACCGAGCTGCCCAAAGTGCGTGGTGGTGACGATGCGCGACGCGCCTTCTGGGCACCGCTTGCGGACCTGGGACCTGAACGCATGTACGAGGATCACTACGCCATCATCCAGGCCATGATCGGCTAAACCGAGTTTTGCGCGCTATCGGGAACCGATAGCGTCAACCCGGCCGGGGATAGACCCCAGCCTTCACTGCAGTGACAGGAGGATTTCCGTCATGTTCAATCTGATTCGCTACGTTAAAAGCGACCCGTCCACGTATCTCTTCCAATACCGCAACGGTGAGGTCGTCCGCGAAGGGCTTGGCCTTTCTTTTTACTACTTCGTACCCAGCTCGACGCTGGTAGCTGTGCCGATGGTCAGCATCGACAAACCCTTCATGTTCGCGGAGACCACCGTCGACTTTCAGGAAGTGACAATCCAGGGCCGCGTCGTCTATCGAGTGACCGATCCGGGTCGCCTGTCGCAGATGGCGAATTTTGCGCTGGCGCCGAAAGGTAACGGCTATGCGTCGGAGGACCCAAGCAAACTCGGCGACCGAATCCTCAATCAGGTGCAGGTGATGGTGCGTGCCGAGATCCAGTCGATTCCCCTGGTGGATGCCTTGGTTGCAGGCGACGGCCTGACGCAGGCGGTGAGCCGACGGTTGCAAGAGTCGGCGCGCCTTGAAGAGCTGGGCATCGAGGTAATGGATCTGGCCATCCTGGCCGTTAAGCCGACCCCGGAGACCGCGCGTGCACTCGAGGCGGAGATGCGCGAGCGAGTGCTCCAGGATGCCGATGAGGCGGTCTATCGCAGGCGCAATGCCGCAGTCGATCAGGAAAGGGCCATCAAGGAAAACGAACTGCAGACCGACATCGCCGTTGCGCGCAAGGAACGCGAGGTGCGCGAGGCCGAATTGGAGGCCAAGCGCTCGGTAGCCGAGAAGCAGCGCGCCATTGAACAAGAGGCGCTCGAAGGCAGCATCCTGCTGGAAGAACAGCGGCAGAAACTGGTCGAAACGACCGCTGCCAACAGCCGCATGCGCGCCGAGGCCAAGGCGTACGCCATCAAGGTCATCATGCAAGCGGTCAGTACCGCCGATCCAAAAGTGCTCGATGCCATCACCAGTTCCAGTATGGGCCCGGAGCAGCTGATTGCCCGTTCTTTCCAGGGCATTGCTGAACGTGCCGACAAGATCGGCCAACTCAATATCTCGCCGGAACTGTTGAGCAGCCTGCTGGGGGACAAATGACATGGATAGCAATGACGCCCGCATAATTCTGGTCACCCGACGTACTCGACTTGAGGAACTGGTTGCCAGGCATAACACCCTTGAGCAGGCACGCTTCTATGTCGAACGCCTCGGCGGGGGATTTGAAGACTACGTCAGTGAGGATGGCACTTACCGCTCTGTGGTCGACCAGGCTGAACGTGATCTCAAGAACTGGGGTCGAGTGCAGCGGCTGGAGCGCACTTTCCTGCCCAACTACCTGTTTGCGGCGAAAGACATCGTCGTGGTCGTGGGGCAGGATGGCCTGGTGGCAAACACCATGAAGTATCTCGACGGCCAACCAGTGATTGCCATAAACCCGGATCCAAAACGCAACGAAGGGGTGCTGCTGCCATTCGGGCCGAGCGAGCTGATCCCGATTCTGCGAGAGACGTTGGGCAAAGGGCGACCGCGCGCCAGCATCAGCCTCGCCGAGGCCCGCCTCAACGATGGTCAGGTACTCCATGCGGTGAACGATTTTTTCATCGGGCCGCGGCGTCACACGACGGCGTCATACCGTATTACGTACGGCGAACGTGAAGAGTTCCAGATGTCCAGCGGCGTCATTGTTTCGACCGGACTTGGCAGCACCGGCTGGGTGCGGAGCATCGTCATGGGTGCGGAACGTATCGCTCAGGCGAGCGGTACATCGATCGAGCAAGACAGGCTGTTGAGCGGCATGCAATGGGACAGTCGTGCCTTGCTGTTCGCGGTCCGCGAACCCTATGCCGGGGTCGCGGCTCAGACCGATCTGGTGATCGGTCGGGTTGATTCGGAGCAACCGCTCTCCCTGGAGTCGGCTATGGCCGAAGAAGGCGTGATCTTCAGCGACGGAATGCTGGATGACGCGATCGCCTTCAATGCCGGGGCACGTGTCGACGTCACGGTGGCTGCACGAACCGGCATGCTGGTGATGTGAAACCGGATCTGCGCCGGTACTTACGGCTTCATCGCCATCGGTGCCGGCGTTCCGATCGGAACGGCGCAGACGACGGTTGTGCGATGCGCTCATCGTCATATGCGAACGTCCGTAGCCAGCGGCGACCGCTTCACCTCGCGGCGGGCTTAGGGGCGCGTCATCTATACTTGTTTCTGCTATGGATTCGATTCTCCTCGCTATTGATCCGCAAGACGCTTTATGGATCGCCATAGCGTTCCTGTGCGGTTTCGTGGCAACGCGTGTCGGATTGCCACCGTTAGTCGGTTTTCTGGGCGCCGGATTCGTGTTGCACGCCGCCGGTGCCGAGGCCGGCGAGTTCCTGCGAGTCACCGCTGATCTCGGCGTTACCTTGTTGTTGTTCTCTATCGGTCTCAAACTGCGCCTGCAGTCGCTGATGCGACCGGAGGTTTGGGGTGTCGCTACCTTGCACCTCGTGGCGGTCATGTTGCTGATGACGGCCTTCGTGATGCTGCTGGCACTGGCCGGTCTGCAGTTGCTCACCGATCTCGACGTTCGCACGGCATTGATCATCGGCTTTGCATTGACGTTTTCGAGCACCGTGTTTGCGGTCAAGATACTCGACGAGATCGGCGCCAGCACAACACGCCATGCCCGCGTATCGATCGGTGTACTGATCATTCAAGACATCGCCGCCGTCGCGTTCATAGCGGTGACCGCGGGCAAGCTGCCGAGTATCTGGGCGCTCGGCCTGTTGTTACTGATCCCGCTGAGACACCTGCTGCACAAGCTGCTGTCGCTGACTGGCCACGGGGAGTTGCTGCTGCTTTTCGGTATCGTCCTAGCCGTTGGCGGGGCCGACGTTTTCGAAATGGTTGAACTGAAAGGCGACTTGGGTGCGTTGTTGGTCGGTATGTTGCTGGCGTCGCATCCCAAGGCCAACGAGCTGGCCAAGGCATTGCTCGGGTTCAAAGAACTCTTTCTTGTTGGCTTTTTTCTGACGGTCGGAATGACAGCCCTGCCCGGCTGGAATGAACTGGTGGTGGCGCTTTGCCTTCTGGCGTTTCTACCGTTCAAGTCGGCATGTTATTTCGGACTATTCACGCTATTCAAACTGCGTGCCCGAACTGCCTGGCAAGCATCGTTGAACCTCGCCAATTACAGCGAGTTCGGTTTGATCGTCGGCACCATCGCCACAGCGGCGGGTTGGTTGCCACCCCAGTGGCTTGCCGTGTTTGCCATTGCGTTGTCGCTATCGTTTGCCATCTCCGCACCCTTGGCAACGAAGGGTGACCGTTTCTATGCAAGGTGGCATTCTCAGATCAAACGCTTTGAGCGTCGCGAGCGTCTGGCGGTAGACGCCGAAATCACGTTGCCGCGCACCGAGGTCGTTGTCTTCGGAATGGGCCGCGTCGGCACGTCCATCTACGATTCATTGGCTGCCGACCATAACGGCCGTATCTTGGGGGTCGATACCGACGAGCCCAAGGTTGGCGAACACCAAAAGGTCGGACGCAATGTGATTGTCGGCGATGGCACCAATGCCGATTTCTGGTCGCGCGTGCCGGGACTGTTGTCCGAGGTCGATTGGATCATCCTGGCGCTCCCTGCGCATAAGGCAAATCTGTCCGCGGCGGAGAGACTGCGCGACCAACGCTATCGCGGACGGCTCGCGGCCACGATGCGCTACCCGGAAGAGGCCGAGTCGCTGCGGGCGGCCGGCGTCGAGTTCGCCTATGACCTTCATACGGATGCGGGGCGTGGCTTCGTCGAGGAACTGCATCAGCATCGAGGGCGTAGTTAGCCGGCTCTTTTCATCAGCGAACTTTTCGTCCGGTCCACCTAAACGGAAAAGTACCAGTCGTGACGTGCGAGACGTTCTCGCCGTTGGCCGGATCAACGAGTCGCTTCGCATCCAGCAATGGATCTTCCCTGGGTTCCGGCATCGTGTCGCCGGATGCTCGAGGCAGAGAGGTTCAGGCGACCGACTTACTCAGTTCGCGCGCCGCAACTTCGGCTGCCGCCGCACGCACCTTTCGATACTCATAGTGCAGCGCAATCAGCGCAAATCCCCACACTACACAGACCAGCAACACCAGCCAGCCAAGCTGCACGGCGCCGATCGTCCACGGCAGCCATTGGGTCAGCAACAGGATCAACATCGAGCCCAGCACCTTGAACAGCCGATAACCGAACATGTCGATCCAGGCCTTGGCCTGGTAGATCAGCAGCGGATCGATTGGCACATACAGCAGTTCTTTGGAGGCGCGATTGATCGAATACGACAGACCGCGGTCGGCGATCTTCAACGCCGCACCGGCGTTCAACGACGGTGACGCCATGTAATTCAAGCTGGCCACAAACACCGCCGTGGGCTGGGCCAACAGACCGCCGACCGCGCCGAACAGGCGATGCACCAGCGGCGTGATCAGCAGGTTGATACCGATCGCCACGCCGCTGAGCAGGCTGAAGAAGTCGCCCAGGTAGGCGGTGCGTGCCTCCAGATTCGTGACGCTGGCCTCGACGGCGCTCATAAACTGGTACTCGACCAGCGGCTCTACCATCTGCGCCAACAGCAGCAGCACCGCGATCAGCAGTAGGTAGCGGTGACCCAGAATCGCGCGCCAGCCGCTGTTGTCGGATCGTTCATCGTCGCGCACGCCGCGGTACTCGTGGTACATACCGGCGCGCCCCATCACCAGTGTGAGCAGCATCAACAGTACCAGGATCAGCGCGGTGATCAGCAGCAGATCCATCGTTTGCAGGCCGGCCTGCTTTATCCAGAACGACGACAGTGCCCCGCCGGCGATACCGCCAAGCAGACCACCGGTCGCAATCAGGCCGTACCAACGTTTGCCCTGCTGCGGTGTGTATACGGTGTTGGTCAGGCTCCAGAACTGCTCGACCAGGATCACGCTCAGGATGTCGACAAAGATATAAAAGCCAAAGGCGAGAACCCGATCCGGCGCCTGCATCGCCGGGTAGAACGACACCAGAATCGCGATGATTGTCGAGCAGGTACCCAAAACAACCTGGATTCGCCCGAAACGCGCGACGATCCGGTAGTACACCGAAATAATCAAGCCGAGGCACAGCGCGGTCGCTATCCATACGTAGGGGAGCTGCTCCGAACTCAAAGCGGTAACGAAAACCGCCCGGCTGGCCGGTTTCAGGTGATACAAAGCGGCGATGATGAGGAAGAAATTTATGAACAGCAGCAAAGACTTAAATAAAGTTTTACTACCAAGTTGCGAACTACTCATTGCCTTTAATACACATTTGGATACTATTGCCCGCGGCTTCGGAAATCAGGTACTGCACAAAATGGCGCGACTGCTAATCGTAGTGAGCCTTGCTCTGACTTTTTCCTTCAACGTATTCGCCGATACATCAACCGATACTTACCCAACCCTTCGCCACGCCCGGGACAGTGAACTGCAGACGGTGTTGGAGTCCCGCATCGAGCATCTGAAACTGGGTGCTGCCGTACGTCGCGGTGAACTGGCGGTATCGCTGGTCGACATTACCGACCCGCACCATCCACGCCTGGCCCAGGTCAATGGCGATCATATGATGTATGCGGCGAGTCTGCCGAAGATCGCTATTCTGTTAGCGGCATTCGAGCGTGTCCATGAAGGCCGCTTGAAATTCAATGACGAGAATCGTGAGTTGATGACCAACATGATCCGCTTCTCGTCGAACACCGCGGCGACCGAGCTGATCCATCGTGTCGGCCGCAGCTACATCACCAAGCTGCTTGCCTCGCCCAAGTATCGCCTGTACGACAAACGTTACAACGGCGGCCTGTGGGTCGGTAAAGAGTATGCGAAAGGTGCGGCCTACAAGCGCGACCCGCTGCACAACCTGTCGCATGGTGCTACCAGTTTCCAGGTGGCGCGCTTCTATTACCTGCTGCAAACCGGGCAGTTGGTATCGCCCAAGCTGTCGCACGAAATGAAGAAGATGCTCGGTGATCCGGGGATCCGCCACAAGTTCGTCAAGGGCCTGATGGAGACGTCACCCGACGCCCAGATCTATCGCAAGTCCGGTACCTGGCGTCAATGGCACGCCGACAGTGCGATCGTCGAGCATGCCGGGCGCACTTATATCGCTGTAGCGCTGGCGCAGAATGCCAAAGGCGGCGAGTGGCTGAAGAACCTGATTGCCGAACTCGACACCATCATTCTCGAACGTCCGACGCGGGCCGCAAGCCTTTCAGCAAAGCGTGCAAACGGGTAGCGAGCGCCTGATGCTCGGCGGCTGAGTTTTTCTTCTTCACGTTCGACGTGATAGCGACCATGTAGTAATAGCGTGGCGCACCGGCCGGCGATTCGACGATGGCGACGGAGTTCATCAGGTTCTCGACGTTGCCCTGATATTTGCGACAGACGAAGTCCGGTTCCGGCTTGCAGCGGTACAGCGAGCCGGACTTGAAGAACACGGCCGCATCGCTGAGCGCCGGCGACGAGGCGTAGCGGATACGCCGCTGCGTCATATACAGCAAACGCTTGATCTCCAGACTCGACCAGGCGTCGACCAGCTTGCCCTGCTCCAGCTTCACCAGATAGCGCATCAACTCGTGCGTGGTCGCGACACTGTTCTTGCCGGGTATGGCACGCTTGGCGTTGTGGCTGAAGAAGCTGCCCTGCCGTAGCCGCTCCACGTCCAGTCCGTTGCGCGTTACCGGCTCGGTCAACGCGCCGATCAACAGCTCGCTCAGTTCCTTGACCGGCGTTTCGCGAAGAAATGCCTGGGCGCGTGCCGGCTCAACCGGATAGTCGACGCCGAAATGCCGCAGCAGCACCACCTGCTTGATGACCATGGTCGCCGCGCCGTTCGAACTGGCCGACAGCATCCAGTCGCAGAACGACCATAGGTTCGCGGTGTCGCCTTCGCGCAACTTGCGCCGCGGCATGCGGTTCTGCTCGGGCATCCACATCGGCACCTCGTGATGCTCGGAGTGGATGAAGTTGTCGACCGTCACCTGTGCTTCGCGCAATACCCGTTTGCGCGCCTCGATGTCGTCCGGGTAGAGGTCGGCCAGCGTCTGAAACAACGCCAGGGCGACCATCAATTTGCCGACGCTGCCGGGATTGCGCGGCAATGAACCGTTGTGCTCGATATACAACGGCTTGGCCGGGTCGCTCAGATCGAGCACGCTGATGCTGTAATCCTTGGCCTCCGCGCCCAGCATCGCCGTCACCCGCTTGGTGAGCGCGGCATCGGGCTGGGGTATCTCGAAGTCCGGTTGGTCCAGCAGGCGCAGCTGGATGTCAGCGGTTTTCAGCTGTGCGCCGGGTGGCAGGCGGTTGCCTTTCACCTTGCCCTCTTGGGCGAGACGGAATCCCTCCAGGCGGGCGATGCCGGTTTCGGGGTATGCATCGATCGGATAGGCGCCCACCGGGCCTGCCGAGGCAGCCAGCAGGGTGAGCGCCAACAGCGGCGCCGTTGATCGGTATGTGAGCATCACGTTGTCCTCGTAGGCATCACGTCGGGCCGCCGCGTGGCGGCCGCTCGATCTGATCATTGTGTGGCTGGCGCAGCGCCGAGGTCCACCGGCTGAGCGGCGTCACTTCCCTGCCTGTCCATATTGATCAGGTACTCGCTGCGGCGCGCGCGCAGGCTCTCGACGAACGGGCGAATCTGGAACAGTGCGAGCTGCCCGTCGGCGAAGCCGAACTCGATGTCGGCCGGCGCGGGCAGACCGTCGCTGCCGACCGGCATCGGGAAGCGCCGTTCGACGTCGTCGGCGAGCGCACGCAGCTGCTCGATCTCATTGGCACTGAGTACAACGTCGGCTCCGCTTGCCGGCACCTTGCGGATACCGCCCTTTGGTGCCGGTTCGGCGCGCAGCGGCGAACTGGCCTGCGCCAACAAACGCAGCTTGCCGTCACTGCGGCGCACGCGCAGCTCTTCGACCGCCTGGCCTTCGACGGCCCCACCGACGCCCTCGCCCACGGCGATGGTCAGCCATTGGCGGTCGCCGCTGTCGACATCGGTGGTCACCAGCACGCCGGATTTTTGCGATGCGAACGTCTTGAGCAACAACACCGCCGGGTAGACGTGCTCCGGCTGCGTCATGTGTGACTGGCGCCACGCGTAGGCACGCTCGGTAAATGGCGAGGCCCACACCTGGCGGACGGCATCGACTATCGCGTCGAAACCCTGCACGTTGGGCAGCGTCAGGTTGAGCCCGGCGCCGGTAAAGCCGGGCAGATCCTCGACATTGGTGTCGCTGCGCACGAATACGCCGACGTGCTCGGCATCGCCGAACACCTCGATCATCCTGGCGCGCAACGCCTTGCGAAACGCCTCGCCCGGCTCGGCCGCGACAATCCACCCGCGCAGGCGCGCCAGCATGCTGCTAACCGCCTGCTGCTGCGCGGCCGGATCATCGATCGCACGCACCCGCGCATATTCACCGGCCATCCAGTCGAACGCGCTGGGGCCACCCGGCTCGATCGGCTGATCGAGCAGCTGGCGGAACACGCCGAACGGGATCGCCACACCGGGGTTGACCGCCTGCGGATAGTTATTGCGCAGCTCGCCGAGGTTGGCCGCCTTGGGTCCGACGATCCGGCCGGAATCCGTGGCGCGGATATCCAGCAACGCGAGCGGCTCGGCGCGTGACAGATCGAGCTTTGCCAGGTCCGGCTCGATCACTACGTCTTCGCCGATCGCCTCGCGGCCGAAGATCGCGTCCCATTGGGTACCGTCGGCGCTGATCTCGACTGCGCCGCGCGGGCTGACGGCAAGCACGATCGGCTCACCGACATGCTTCAACACCGCGGCCACGCGTTGTTCGTCGATCACGACATTGGGGATGCCGAGGTTGCGCGCCAAAAGCTGTACGTGCGACAGCGAACTGCCCTCGCCGCGGGTGAGTATGCCGGCGACCGGCGGCAGCTCCGGCGTGGTCGACGGCAACAGGTAGATGCCATCACGGCGGAACGCACCATCGGCCGGCGGCAGCAGCAACACGCCGCGCCGCAGCCCGGGATTGAGTGCGCGCAGACCGGTACCGACCGCCACGTCGAACAAGCGGTGGCGCACGCCGACCAGGCGGTTGCCGTCCTGCACCAGGCGATCGAGCAGGCGCGTGTAGGCAAGCAGGGGACTGCCGCGCAGCCGGTCGGGAATCAGGTGCGCTGCCAAGGGGGTCAGCGTGGTCCAGCGTTGCACGCTCAGACCGAACTGGTACTCCAGCGCGTTCTGCGCCCATTGCGGCACACGCGCGAGATAACGCAGTGCGTTGACATAAGCGCCGACATCCAGCGTTGCCGCCTGCGTAAGGTCGTTGTTGTGTTGCGCGATCGCCGCACGCTGTCTTTCCGACAGCAGGCCGCTGCCATAGAGCGCATCGCTCAAAGCACCAAGATACGCCAGCTGCGTGGCGCGCGTGTCCCCCGCCCGCTGGTCGACAAGCTGGTTGGCGACGGCAAAAACCTCTTGCTCCATGGCGAGGCTGGCCAGCAGCAGGCGCATACGGTTGAGCGGTTTGAGGTCGCTTTGCGTTTCGGTCTGTCGCCGCCAGTCGGCCATGGCGCGCGCTGCAATGGTGAGGCGTGCCGGCAGGTCGGCAGCATCCTGCAGGCTTTTGACGGTGCTCTGCAATTGCTGTTTGAGGGCGGCGTCGCGCGTGTCGCGCGCCAGTGCGTTCAACTGGCGCAGCGTGGTCAGCGGGGCATTCAGGGTGTCGAGCAGGCCGGCCAGGCGTTCGTATTCCTTGCCCAGCGCTTCGCGACCTTTGCTCTTGGCGTAACGCCGCACCATGGCGGCATCGCCGGCATCCGGAATGCCGTGGATCTTGATGCGCAGCGGGGTGAAGCCGGGGTCGGCATCGGCGATCTCGATCGCCAGCTGGCGCACCTGGCTTGCCACGCGGGGCTCGCCGCCGAGCGGCAGCAAGCGTGCGGCCTCGCGCAGCAAAAGATAGCGCGACGGCGAACGCCAGCGCGGGTCGCCGCTGAGCGCCAGCATCAGGCGTGCCGCACCGGCCTGTTCGTCTTCGGCCTGCAGGGCGCCGCGATAGTAACGCGCCTGGCGGAACACCCAGCCGTCGTCGTTGCTGATCAGGAAACGTTCGAGCAACAGTTGGCGCAGGTCTTCGAGACGCGCCAGGTCGCCCACGTAGTCATCGTCCCGCACATCGGCGAGCAGGTTGGCGATGAAGTAACCGTCGGCGCGCAGTTGTTTGGTCTGTGCGTTCCATTCACCGTGCTGCACGCCGCCGCCGTGTTCGCGACAGGCCCCCTCGCCCGGCGCCAACACCGCACCGTCGGCGCAGAACCAGCGGATGCGTTCGAACGGGCCGCGTTGTGCTGACTTCATGCGCTCGATTGCAGCGCGTAGCGCCTGCTGATCTTCGCTGACCTGTGGTGATGTTGCGGTCGCCTGTGAAGACGACATAAAAAAGGTCAGCACAAAAAATGCGGGTGACAAAACATTCCAGCTACGGCTGGTGGACATTGGGATCGCACTCTATTGGATGAAACAAAACGGACACCGTCAGACAAAGATCGGAGAGCTGGGCTTTCGGTTGACTGGCGCGGGCGGCCGCTTGCCGGCGACCGCGTGTGCAGTCACAAGCATAGCAGTCGCCGGGCTGGGTATCCCGGTGAACGACCTCATGGGCTTGCGTACCTATGTCAGCCGTTGGTGTGTAATTTGCCTGCCCCATGATAATCCATCGATTAGCGGGCAATTCTTGTTGTGTTTCTTGCAAACCTTCTATCGATTGTCGCAAACCTCGACACAATACCGGCAACCAAAAGGGGCTCCGTGCAGTGATGTGGTGTATTGAGTACGGCGATGCCATGGGCCCGGAGGTGACGCATGCATGACAACTTCGCGGCAGCAGGCGATGAGGAATGGGTCATCTGGAACGGCACCAATGGTCTTGTTACCACGGTCAGCATCGGTACCGTAGAGATTGACGGCGACGGCAGGTCCGCGTGGCTCGATGAGCCTTTCGATATGGTGGGACCCTTCAGTCTTGATGAGCTAGAGATATCGGGTCACATTAAGTTTGCAGCCTGTAGGGTGATGTCGCGCGAGCGGTGGCAGCAAGACCAGCACACACTTCGCCGAGAGTCGTTGAAAGTGCGCCGGGCCGCTGAAGCGCGAGTAAAGGAACGGTTTGTGCGTTTCTCAAGTGATGAGAGCGACCAAAAAAGGCACCCCTATCAGCGCAAGCAGGCTAACGAGCAACGACATCGTGAGATCCTGAAGCTGCCGATCGATGGCAAGCTTGAACCGCGCCAGATCAAAGCGGCTTTCCGACAATTGGCACAGAAGGCGCATCCGGATGCCGGCGGCAGTAACGAACAATTTGTGCGCATCACGCAGGCGCGTAACGCTTTGCTTGCGAATGCCTTTTGACTCGACACGGCATTGGTCTGCCGGATATCCAGGCTCGATCCGACAAAAGCCTACTGTTAACCCGCTGGCCTGCTAGTTTGGGCCGCATGTTGATGCTGTTCGACAGTACCTATTCGGCCAATGGATTGCATCTTTCAAAAAGATGTATGTCGTAATAGCGTCCATGCTTCGCTACTTCATCTTCGAGCACGCCGACAAACGTAAAGCCGCATTTATACAGAATCCGCATGGAGGCTTTATTGGGAGCAAGCACCGTCGCATACAGTTTTCGAATCTGTAACTCGGAGAAAGCATGCCCGCACATCAGTCGCAACGCGGTGGTCGCGTAGCCTTTTCCCCAATAGGGCTCACCCAGCCAGTAACCTACTTCGGCGACATGTGCGCGCCAGCCGGCCTGCTCGGTCAGTCCGATACCACCGACCAACTGCCCTTCGACTTCGATCACCCTTGTGATCATGCCGGGGGCGCAACTACCCTGCCCGATCCACCAGCGCGCATCCTTCTCTGTGTATGGACACGGGAACGTATCGATCATGTAACGCGACACGTTTTCGTTATCCGCGAGCGCGACGAGTTGATCAACATCCTGTATCTGATATTCCCTGAGTTTCAACATTTGATGGATAGCACCCGATCCCAAAGTAGGTTGTCGCTCGACTGTTTCGCATTGC